>ENA-OWPA01000031-OWPA01000031.1-bioreactor-metagenome-genome-assembly--contig:-NODE-31-length-249697-cov-7.604555_pt1 | contig 249697 bp, 212 predicted proteins | sample MGYA00238139_ERZ651803 | MGnify/ENA primary metagenome ERZ651803 (study PRJEB26909, sample SAMN07631231) | bioreactor metagenome | isolation source: Switchgrass digestor | place: USA: Dartmouth...
ACAGGCTCAACCATATTAATATGAAAATCAATGAAAAATGAAGATAATTAAAGTATGTGAGAGTTTATTAAGGGAGGGTACAAATATGACGCAGTATAAAACAATACAAGACCTTCCGCTTTTCTTTCCGGTTGAAACACTCGCAGAGATCATGGGCATTTGTCTTGCAAATGCCTATGACCTCTGCCACAGAAAAGGTTTTCCGGCCATATTCATCAAACGCCGTATCGTTATCAACAGAGATGCATTTGAGATTTGGCTAAAAAACCAAGGCAGATAAAAAGGACCTTTATTCATGTCCATAACAGTGTTATACTGAAGGGGTTAGGCGTTCTTTGGCAATTTCATTTTGTCACTGCATATAACCCCTTTGGTACTAACACTATCAAAGGAGGATTACAGTATGTCAATAAAAAGAAGCAATGGCGAAGGAAATATTCTTAAGTTAGAAAACGGACGGTACATGGGAAAAATAATGATCGGAAGACTTCCCAACGGCAACCCGAATCGCAAAACAGTATATGGAGATACACAAGCCGAAGCTCTCGAGAAAATAAACGAGTTGAAATATGAGTTCAACCATGGCATTTATATTGAACCAAATCGTATGAAGCTCGGTGAATGGCTTCCGATATGGCTTAAAACTTTTAAAAGGAAAAAACTCAAGGCAAGATCCTTCGATACATACGAGTCACAAATCAATGCTCATATTATTCCGGTACTCGGCAACATAGCTCTGAAAGACCTTACCTCATTTCATATTCAGGACTTCTATAATGAGCTTGGTGACAATGATCTTTCCTCAGCTACGATCAGGAAGATACACCAGATAATCAATTCAGCATTGAATAAAGCACAAGAGCAAAAAATGATTCGTTTCAATCCCGCAGAAAGCGTGGAACTGCCGCCTTTAGAGCAAAAGCCGGTAAGGGCATTCTCTCGTGATGAGCAAGCAATTTTCTTTGAAGCCGCAAAAGGGTACTCCTATTACGAAGCTTTTATCTTCGAAGTCGATACCGGTATAAGGGACGGAGAGCTTTTCCCACTGACTTGGAAAGACATAGACTTTGAGAAAGGTTATGTTCAAATTAGTAAAACGCTCATATTCGTCAAAGACAGGGAAAACAAATCCGGAAATGCTTATATCCTAAAAGTGCAGGATTCCACAAAGACAAAGGCAGGGGTTCGCAAAATTCCTCTTACAAAAAGATGCCTACACATGTTGAAGGAATTGAAGCTTAAAAACGGAAGTAAAAGCGAACTTGTATTCCCATCAAGAAACGAACATTTATTAATCCCCGAAATTTTCTTCGTTGTTTCAAGACTATATGTAAAAAGACCGGACTTAAGGATTTTAACTGTCACACCTTGAGGCACACATTCGCAACTAGGTGTTTTGAAAAAGGCATTCCGGTAAAAATTGTTTCTAGATGGCTCGGGCATAAAAAAGTGCAACATACGCTGGATATTTACACTCATGTAATGCCTGATGAGGAGAAGCAAGCCATTGAGAGGCTGGAAAACGACACCGAAAGTCTTGTAGTTACACCACCCGAATATGCCACCTCCACATCAGAAAAATAACCCAATAAAAACCCAACTGAGATGAGTTTAGATGATAAAAGATGAGTTTAGATGAGATGATGGAATAAAATGAGAAAACCCTGAAATGCTGAAAATTCAGTATCTCAAGGCTTCCACTCTGGAGCCCTCAACCAGGGTCGAACTGGTGACCTCATCCTTACCATGGATGCGCTCTGCCTACTGAGCTATGAGGGCACGTTCTGTATAATGCTGCTGAAAGCAACATACTTTTTTTTGCAGCCGCACCTGCGGTACAGCTGCTAATGCTGCCTCTGCAGCATTATACCCGCCTGCGAATCAATGGAGCGGGTGATGGGAATCGAACCCACGCAGTCAGCTTGGGAAGCTGATATTCTACCATTGAATTACACCCGCATCTGTCTCTGACGGGCGAATTGTATTATAACACATCATGACACTTCATGTCTAGTACCTGCGTACTATATTTTTTTGCCAAACAGGTCATTTACTTTGTTTTAGCTCATGACTGTCAGCTTTTACGCTTCTAACGCGGCAATTGCGTTCCCATGCGGGGATGCATCCCACACATTGGTTTGTTTAAATGAGACTATATCTTTATATCAAGCCTTCTTCAAGGCATTTTTCCAGCTTGCGTTTCACTCTCTGAAGGGCATTGTCGATTGACTTCACATGCCTGTGCAGTTCCTGCGCTATCTCCTGATAAGACCTGCCCTGCAGATATTTGGACAATACCTCCCATTCGAGGTCGCTGAGTATCTCACCCATTTTGAGCTCGATTCCGGCGAATTCCTCCCTGTTGATCATCAGTTCCTCGGGGTCACTGACTCTCTCTTCATTAATGACGTCCAGCAGCGTACGGTCCGACTCTTCGTCGAATATCGGCTTGTTGAGCGATATATATGAATTAAGCGGTATATGCTTCTGTCTGGTGGCTGTCTTGATGGCCGTAATGATCTGGCGTGTAATGCAAAGTTCGGCAAATGCTCTGAATGATGACAGCTTGTCCCCCTTGAAATCACGGATGGCTTTATAAAGCCCGATCATGCCCTCCTGGATGATATCCTCTCTGTCGGCCCCTATCAGGAAATATGTTCTGGCTTTTGCCCTGACAAATTTTTTATATTTGTTGATCAGAAACTCGAGGGCTTTGTCATCTCCCGCTTTTGCATACCTGATCAATTCTTCATCGGCTGCAGGAGTATAAGGAAGTTGTGTCTCAGCCTGAGCATTCAGTTTCAAGAATATGCCCCCCTCATAATAATGCAATACGTTGCATGAACAGGCAGATTATTGCTGGAAATGCATCCCACCACATTATACGTTAACGCGTGCTTTTATGTCAAGTTAGAACTTCCTCCGACGCGGTTCTTCAAGCTTCTCAGACATTCATCGAAGAATCATGTGCGTGTTTCCGCCCCTTACATTATTGGGAAATAAAGTAAGGGCAGCAGATCTTTAATTGCTTTCCAGCAACAATACCCTTCCTTCCAACCGCCGGGTGCACCAGTATTGCATGTGTACTCCCCGGCATCATCAATTCTCTGGCAGTAATTATCTATTTATATAAATTATCGGCAATTTTGCTTTTATCTGCATAACAATTTTGATTTTTCATATGCAGTTATTTACATTTCATCGTTCAACAGACTGCATCATGGTTTTTTGCTGTTTCTCTGCCTCACTATCTCATATATAACAACTGCTCCTGCAACTGCGGCATTTAGAGATGAAATTTCTCCGAGCATCGGTATGCTGACGACAAAATCACAGGCCTCTCTTACCAGTTTGCCCATACCTTCGCCCTCACTGCCGATCACAAGCGCTATCCCGCCGGTCAGATCATGGTCATAATATGCCTTTTCCCCGGAGGCGTCCGTCCCTACTACCCAGATATTCTGTTTCTTCAGGTATTCTATTGTCTGTACTATATTGGTAACACGCGCTACCGGCACATATTCCACGGCTCCGGCCGACGCTTTGGAAACAACGGATGTCAGGCCGATGGCTCTCCGTTTGGGTATAATCACGCCGTGGACACCGGCAGCATTGGATGTCCTGATTATTGATCCGAGATTATGCGGATCAGTGATTTCATCAAGTATCACAATAAACGGAGGTCTTCCGCTGTCAGCCGCAGCTTTCAGAATGTCATCAACCTCTGCGTAATTCCTGGGGGATACCAGCGCTATGACACCCTGATGAGAGTGTGTTTCAGACATGGTATCGAGCCTTGATCTGTCGACTTCCTGGATGACAATGTGATTTTGTCTGGCTATTGCAATTATCTGGTTGATGGATCCTTCTTTTTCTCCTTTTGCTACCAGTATTTTATTGATGCTTCGTCCTGATCTCAGGGCTTCGAGCACGGAATTCCTGCCTTCGAGCCTGTCGAGTTCCCCGTCCGGCTGTCCGGCTCCACGATTCAAAGAGGGTTCAGTTTCACTTTCGTATTTCCGGCTGACACTTTTTCCGCTTCCGGGCCTTATATCTGCGCTGCTGCGCTCCCTGCCCCTGTTTGTTTTTCTGTCTTTATACTGATCCTTTGTACCAGGTGTATTTTTTCTCCCCATATATTCCGATGTGTCTTCCTCCCTGCAGTCATCCTGCTTTTATTTGCATCCTGCCGTTATTTGATGGATCTTCTCCATCGGCGCTGATTGCGCACTTTCCTTTCAATTCTTTATTATTATACCCTGCGCCCGGTTATATCCCTGCATTTACTGGTTTGACAGATCGCCGGTGCTGTTTTGCTCCACTGATATTTTCATCAGTTCCAGCAGCCTCTCATAATCCTGCTTGATGTACAGGTATCCCAGCAGCGTTTCAAAGCCCGTTGCATATTTATAATCTGTTACATCGGCGTTTTTGGGGATCGTACCTGATTTTGCATTTCTTCCCCTTTTGACAACATCCTGTTCTTCCTGGTTCAGATGCTCCATAAGCTTGTGGATAATGTCTGACTGGGCTTTCGCCTTAACATACGCAATAGACTGCCTGTGCAGCTTATTTACCGGCGCATTTCCCCTGCTGACCAGCAGCGTGCGTATGTACAGCTCATAAACGGCATCGCCTATGTATGCCAGTACCAGCGGTGAATATGTGTTCAGGTCGCCAGGCCTGACATGTATATTTTTACCCAGATTTTCGTATATTCCTTCATTCATATAGGTTTCCTGTCCGCATAATGCCTGATAATAGTTATTCTATTGAGTATTATAACACATCGGATAAAAGAAAATTTTCCGTAATCATAAAAATTTTCTCGCCATGGCTGCGTGGTACAGGTGCATGTAACACGGGTGCAGCAAAACGGATACAGGAAAACCGGATAATAAAAACGCGGGGGCATATCAGGTGCAGAAAATATATATAATGAGGCGTGGATACATACGGCGCCCGGAAAGTAAATCCGGGCTGCCGCTGCCGGACTGCCGCTATAAAAGTGGGATATAATGTAGCCATCGCCTCATCTGGCATTACTTGCTATCGTCCGTTGGTTCGTAAGACAGCACGGGTTTCCTGGCGGCTTTAACCTCATCAAGCCTTGATACGGGTGTAGAATAAGGTGCGTTTTTTATAAAGAACGGATCGCTTTCCGCTTCCTGTGCAATACGGATGAGCGTATCGGCAAAGGCTTCCAGCGTCTCCCTGCTCTCCGTTTCCGTCGGCTCTATCATCAGAGCTTCATGGACTATCAGCGGGAAATACACTGTCGGCGGATGATATCCGAAATCCAGCAGTCTCTTTGCGATATCAAGGGTACGTACATCAGCGCTTTTGCCGCTGTCGCCGGCGCTGTTCCTGACCCCATCGTCGCCTGTGCTGCTTCCCGCACCGCTGATTCCTTCATAGGACAATACGAATTCATGCATGCAGGTGCGGTCGTATGGCAATTTAAAATGTCCCTTCAGCAGCTTCATCAGATAATTTGCGTTAAGTACAGCGTTTTCGGATACCTTTCTCAGGCCGTCCGGCCCCATTGTCCTGATATATGAATACGCTCTTACTATAACGCCGAAGTTGCCGAAGAATGATCTTACGCGGCCTATCGACTGCGGCCTGTCAAAGTCCAGCCAGTATTTTTCTCCGTCGGACTCAGCCAGCGGTACCGGCAGGAACGGAACCAGCTCCTTTTTGACTCCGACAGGGCCTGAGCCTGGGCCGCCGCCGCCATGGGGCGTACTGAAAGTTTTATGGAGGTTGAGATGCATCACATCAAAGCCCATGTCACCGGGCCTGCATATACCCATTATTGCATTGGCGTTGGCACCGTCGTAATAAAGCAGTCCTCCGGCATCATGTATAATTTTTGCGATCTCTTTTATGTTCTCGTCGAAAAGGCCCAGCGTATTGGGATTGGTCAGCATAAGGCCGGCAGTATCAGGTCCTGCCAGGCTCTTTAGTGCCTCTATGTCAACACATCCCTTTTCGTCCGACTTCACTTCCACCGCTTCAAAACCTGCCATTGCAGCAGAAGCCGGGTTTGTGCCATGAGCGGAATCGGGCACGATTATTTTCGTACGGCCTGTATCTCCCCTGCTCATATGGTACGCCTTTATTATCATAAGGCCTGTCAGCTCGCCATGGGCACCTGCCGCCGGCTGCAGCGTGAAGCGCTCCATGCCGGTGATCTCTGAGAGCATTTTGTCCATTTCATATAATATGCGGATGCATCCCTGCACAGTCTCCTGGCTCTGATAAGGATGGACATTTTTAAAACCCTCCATATTGGCAATGGTTTCATTGACTTTCGGGTTATATTTCATCGTGCAGGATCCAAGGGGGTAAAAACCGCTGTCAACGCCATGGTTCATGTGGGACAGTTCTGTGAAGTGCCTTACCACATCAACTTCACTGACCTCCGGCAGTTCCGCGTCGGTTTTTCTCCTGTATTTGCCGGGTATGAGGCCGCCGGTAATGCTCTCAGGCCCGCATTCCGGTACATTTCCGTTTTTATCGCAGTTTTTGATCATATCACTGCATTTACTATTATCATAGCATTTGCTGCTATCGCCGTCCCTGCCCCGGCCTTTGGCCGCGCATATATCCTCCATGCTGATGTCGGGCAGCGGCAGACTGTATGCTTTCCTTCCCGGCCTGCTGAGCTCAAAAATCAGGTCTGCCATTACTTATCACCTCCTGCCGCTATTTCAGCAAGTGTGTCGATTTCTTCTTTCGTGCGTTTCTCCGTTACGGCCAGCAGCCAGCAGTTCTTCATTTCAGGGCAGAACCGCTCCAGCTCAAGGCCTCCTATAAATCCTCTGTCCAGGAGTCTCTTGTTGATCGCCTCCACCGGTTCGGCCAGGCTTCTTACAGCAAACTCCTTGAAGAACGGTGCTTCATTGACTTTTTCGAACTTCCCTGTGGCAAGCAGTTTGTTGAATGCGTAATGCGCTTTGCTCAGGCAGAGTTCGGCTGCTTCCTTCAGTCCCTGTTTTCCCATCACCGACAGGTATACAGTTGCAGCGAGTGCATTGAGCGCCTGGTTCGAGCAGATGTTGGAGACAGCCTTTTCCCTTCTGATATGCTGCTCGCGTGCCTGCAATGTCAGCACGAAGCCCCTTCTGCCGTCATGATCCGTAGTCTGCCCCACTATCCTGCCTGGCATCTTCCTTACCAGTTCCTTTTTGGCAGCCAGGAAACCGAAATGAGGGCCTCCGAAATTCAGCGGGTTTCCAAGAGGCTGGCCGTCGCCCGCCGCAATGTCGGCCCCGTATTCTCCCGGCGCCTGCAGTATCGCAAGGGATATAGGGTCAACACATGCTATAAATAGTGCGCCGCACTTGTGGGACAGTTCTGCGGCCTGACTCATGTCCTCAATGGCACCGAAGAAGTTCGGGCTCTGTACTACTACCGCTGCAAACTTTTCAGCAGTCCCGGACAGCTTGCTTTCCAGTTCCCGCATGCACAGGGCGCCGTCCGATAAAGGCACTTCAGTAATTTCAATGCCGGTAAATGACGCATATGTTTTCAGCACATCCCTGTACTCAGGGTGCAAGCCCTGCGATATAAGCACCCTGTTTCTGCCCGTGGCGCGCACCGCCATCAGCGCCGCTTCCGCCAATGCTGTTGCGCCGTCGTACATTGATGCGTTCGAGACATCCATCCCGGTAAGGCGGCAAATCATTGTCTGGTATTCAAATATGGCCTGCAGCATGCCCTGGCTTATCTCCGGCTGATAGGGAGTGTATGATGTGTAAAACTCGGACCGGGATATTACATGTTCCACTACTGAAGGAACGAAGTGGTCGTACGCTCCTGCACCCAGGAAGCAAACATGCGTGTCCGTATTTACATTTTCAGATGCCATACGTCTCATATGTGAAAGGAGCTCGGGCTCCGACATGGCGCAGGGCAGGTCAAGATCCCTCTTTAACCTCAGGTCGCCTGGAATATCGGCGAATAACTGCCCGATACTCTCAGCACCGATAACCGAAAGCATTTTCGCCTGATCTTCCGGTGTATTGGGAATATATCGGAACACGTTTATGCCTCCTTCGCACAGAACTGCCTGTACTGTTCTTCATCCATCAGCTTATCAAGCTCTGACAAATCATCGGGCTCTATTGCTGCAATCCAGTTTTCGAAAGGTTCCGAATTGAGCAGTTCCGGGGAGTCATTCAGCTGCTCATTAACTTTCACTATCGTACCGGATACCGGTGAATATACGTCAGACGCTGTTTTTACAGATTCAACAACACTGAGCTGTTCGCCTGCCTTAACTTTTGTTCCGGTCTTCGGCAGTTCCACGAATACAATGTCTCCCAGGGCATTCTGTGCATAGTCGGAAATTCCTGTGTAAACCAGTCCTCCTTCTTCACGTGCCCATTCATGCTCCTTTGTATACTTTGTCCCATTGAAAGTTTTCATAATACTCCTCCTGTTTCTGATCTTTTTATTCATTCTGTCCGCCAAATTTATGCTTTCTTTTCTCTGAACCTTATGCTCCGTGTCCGTCAAAACAGCTGTCAGCGTACTCGTTTATAAAACGGCAGCCTGACTGTTCTGGCGGCATATTTTTTGTTTCTGACCATTATTTCAATAGCAGTTCCTTCTTCGGCGCAGGATGCATCGATAAGCGCCAGTCCCATGTTTTTCTTCAATGTCGGGAAAAAGCCGCCGCTTGTTACATATCCGGCTTTCTCTCCATTATGGTATACTTCGTACCCTGTTCTCGGCACAGCCCTGTCAATCATCTCAAAGCCGGCTATCTTCTGTTTCGTGCCGTTTTTCATCTGATCCGCCAGTGCCTGTCTGCCGATAAATTCTTCCTTGTCCGGCTTAATAAACCTTTGGAGTCCTGCCATTACTGGCGATATTGTTTCTGACAGTTCCTGGCCATATAAGGGCAGCGCAGCCTCCAGCCGGAGAGTGTCCCTTGCTCCGAGGCCGGCAGGTACCAATCCGCGCGATGCTCCTCTTTCAATGAGCATATCCCAGAGCTTTTGCGCTTTATCGGGACTGCAGTATAACTCAAAGCCATCCTCTCCCGTATATCCGGTGCGCGAAAGCATGAGCCTGACTCCGCCGATACAGACATCGTTTGCGAAGTGATAATACCTGAGTCCGCTAATAAAAGAACTGTCACATTCCATATCCGCTCCATCTGTCAGCAAGCTGATGATATCAGCCGCTTGCGGGCCCTGAATGGCAAGCTGGGCATATTCATCTGAGCGGTTGATTACTTCGACTCCCCGTTCCCTGTTGTCCAGGAGCCACTGGTAATCCTTTTCGGTGTTTGAGGCGTTTACCACCAGCAGATATGTATCCTCGCTTTGCTTATAGACAATCAGGTCATCGACAGTACCTCCGTCGGGGTAACACATGGGTGAGTATACCGCTTTCCCGGGCACCGCAGTAATATCATTTGTCAGCATCCTTTGCAGAAAATCAAACGCATTGCTGCCCCTTACCTCTATCTCGCCCATATGTGATACATCGAACAAGCCTGCCTTTGTACGCACACTTTCATGTTCATGGAGAATACCGCTGTATTGCACAGGCAGAAGCCAGCCGTGAAAGTCGACCATTTTCCCGCCTGCTATTATATGCGATTCATACAGAGGTGTTCTCCGGTTAACTGTTTCCATTCCCTTGCCTCCCGTCACAGTTTGACATATTTATGAATTCGTCTCAGTTTTGCCGCCATTGGTGAATTCACCGCCAATGATATTATAACGCATCGTACAAAGGAAAATTTCCGTTTGCAAAAATTTTACCCGGACCCGCGATTCTATACGGGCATATAGCATGGGGGCTTCCCGCTGAGCCATGCATTGCCGGGCTTTCGCGTTTTTACGCCGGCTGAAAAAGCGCACAGTTCAGGCTAATAACCGGTCGTTCATACTATTAACCGGTTATAACCGGTCAGATATGCAGCGTTTTTCAGCAAACGAAAAGGAGCGTTAACGCCCCGGCTGTCAAATCAGTATTTATCTCCGAATAAATATGTAACTTCTGCTGCCGCTATCACTTATAACCGATATACCTGTTATTTGCAAACTGTACATTAATTGCGCGTTGCAGGCCCAGTAAAATAAACTCAGTAAAATTCAGTCCAAAACTCATTTGCGGAAATATATCTTTAAAAATATTTTATTCGTCCATGCGATAGATAATCCCTGTAATAAGGGCGGACCGTTACTCTCCGTTTATACCCGCCGCTTACGGAAAAATGGCACATCTATGCCATAAACCGTGAACATCCGTCGTCTCGTTATAAGCAGGAGGCCAGACGATCAAAATCCTTTTCCCCTTATCCAGTCCGCCATGTCATGTGCCATTGCCTGTGCCGCATCATTTTCAGTCTCAGCAGCCTGCACAATCTTTCCGGCTATTTCGGCGGAACTGAAACGGCTGCCTTTCAAAAGCCCGGGCAGACCGGCAATGAAAGCTTCATCCATAGCATCGGAATATACAACAGATTCAGTCACGATACCATTTTCAAGTTTAAAGCCAACTTCGACGCCGCCCCACGGAAACCTGTTCTCCATATTTACGTCAAACTCCGGCGCCTCTCCATATCTCCACGCCCAGGATGAATACTTGCAATAAAGCTCTTCCAGTGCCTCCCGGCTTTCCTTTTCCTTCCTTATGAAATCTTCCTCTCTTGCTGTGCTTTCATATATTTTTCTGAATGATGAAATAAGAGCTTCGGCAACGTCATCCACACCGAGACCCGGCCTGATCTCAGAAAGGTTGATTACCCTTGACTTAACAGATTTGACACCCTTTGACCTGATTTTCTCTTCCGATACCTGCAGATATTTTGAGAGTTTGGTTAAATCAGTGGCTACAAGAATCGTACCATGGTGATATGCACCGTTTTTCCTTATACAATATGCATTTCCTGAGAATTTGCGGTCATTTGCCGTAATATCATTTCTTCCGCTTTTTTCAGCAGGTATGCCCAGACTTCTGACGGCATCGATTATGACTTCAAACTGCCGTTCCGTATCAAAAACGTCCCTGCCGGCAATAAATGTGTAATTGAGGTTCCCCATATCATGATAAACCGCGCCTCCTCCTGACAGCCTTCTGGCCAGCCTGCCGCCGTCATTTTCAAGGATTTCGGTTCTGCACTCCCGCCACGGGTTCTGGTTTCGTCCAATCACCACAGTATTTTCATTTTGCCACAGATACAAGATACACTGGCCAGGCTGTACCCTTTCCAGCAGAAATTCTTCCACGGACAGATTCCACCATGGATCATAGGTCGCTGTTCGTATTATTCTAGTTTCCACTGCCATAATATTCCTCCGGATCACCAGCGTCAGGAATTATCCCGGTGCGTATGTCAGTAATAATCTGAAATTTTTCAATTTACAAAAAATCTCAATTTTCTATGAAGTTCAACCTCGTTCTATTATACTTGACATGTTCAATGAATTCAATTCATAGGGTTTTCTTTTTATCTTATTTATGGAACATAAACCTATCATCCAAAATATTATGTAAAAGGAATAATTAATCAAGGGGTGTGTTGTATGAAGTATCAGGAATCATTTGTCGGCTCTAAGGCGGAATTCGGTGATTATGTAAAAAAGATCATTCCGGATCTTTTTGCAGGAAGATTGGCAGTTGAAGGAAAGACAGTTTCCATCCCGGCAGACGTCAGCCTGGACTATAAAATCAAATACGATGAAGACGAAGAAGGCGGATCCGTAACAATCAAAGTATCCTGGGAAAATCCGAATCTGGACCTTGAAATCGAAGAAGAAGAATAACCGGCCGGGCCGATCAGGGGGATTCGATCCCCCTGATGCCATTTTATATGGACATGAAGGAGGTGACGGTTATGCCGCAAGCAAGCGAGCCGTTAAATGAAGTTCTGAAGCATTATCCGCTGGATGTACTGGATATACGGAATGAATCATACAAGGAAAAGAAAGGCGTCTGGTGGGTAAACACTACATCAGGCATGAAAATACTCAAAAAAGTATCAAATTCGGAACAGACGCTCAGGTTTATACTTGATGCAGTAAGGCACCTGTCAGATAACGGAGTGCTGCTGCCTGCGGTGAACAAAACCACTGACGGCAGAGAGTACGTAAAAATCGAAGATGTATGTTACGTCGTCACAGACGCTGTGGAAGGCAGGAATCCTTCTTACGCCTCGGCGGAAGAAATGTCCCTGATTGCGCGGAGCCTTGCAGATTTTCACAGGGCATCCCGTGGCTTCCACCCTTCTGAAGACACCAAGCCGAAATATCATCTCGGGCTGTGGCCTGAAGATTATTCAGAACAGCTTGAAGATATGAAATCATTTTATGAAGCGGAATGTTCAAAATCCGGCCGAAATGCCATCGGTAATGTGATCGTCAGGGAATTTCCGCATTTTTACGAGCGCGGGGCAAAAGCTGTTGGATGCCTGAAAGGGCAGGATTATCTGCAGTGGGTACAGGAGGCTGAGGCCGAAGGCTCTCTTTGTCACCAGGACTTCGCTGCCGGAAACCTTCTGCTGACATCCGGCGGCAGGCTTTACGTCCTTGACACCGATTCTATCACCGTGGATATTGCGGCAAGAGATATAAGGAAACTGCTCAACAAGGTCATGAAAAAAGCGGGCAAGTGGAATGCCGATCTTGCCGCCGGCATACTGCGCAGTTATCAGAAAAGCAATCCGCTTACACCATCCCAGTGGGAGGTAGTAAGAGTCGACCTGATGTTCCCTCACCTGTTTTTGGGAGCCGTCAGCAAGTACTGCTACAGGCGCGATAAGGAATGGTCGGATGAAAAATATCTGAAGAGGATAACAGAAATGGCGGCGTTTGAGAAAACAGCAGAACCGGTACTTGAGAATTTCAGTTCGATCATCCCGGTCTGACATTCTGAAAGGATTGAGATATCAGATGAGCAACAATTTTACTCCAGTGCAGGACAACAATGTTACAGCAATGAATGTCATAAAGGAATATGATATCGTTCCCGAAAATATTAAACTCATACAGGGGGGAACGATAAAAACGGTATGGAAGGTTTCATCCGCCGGTGGCCATCTCTGTCTGAAGCGGCTGAAACAGACGATGGATAAAGCTTTATTCTCCGTCAATGCCCAAATCTATATCAAAAACTCCGGCGGTCTTGTTCCCGGAGTCATTTTAAACAGGAAAGGCAATCCTATCACAGAATACGGCGGACAATTGTTCGTGCTGTATGAATGGATAGACGGCAGGGATCTTAACTTCGCCAGCCCGTCAGATCTGAAGCTGGCTTTGCAGGGACTGGCTCATTTTCACATGGCCTCTAAGGGGTATAAAGCTCCCGAAGGTGCCAGGGTTTCCTCAAAACTGGGCAAATGGCCTGAACAGTACACTTCAATGGTGAAAAAGCTGTCCGAATGGAAAGATATGGCCACGCGCAACCCATCTGTACCGCAGTATTCGGTATACCTGGCACATGCAGACAATATGCTTTCGCTGGCAGACAAGGCGCTGAAAATGCTCAACGAAACGATATACTCAGAGCTTGCCAAACCGGACTCGGCTTCAGTAGTCCTGTGTCATCAGGACTATGGCAAAGGAAATGCGCTGGCAGCTGATAACGGCGTCTATGTCCTTGACCTTGACGGAGTAACATATGATCTTCCTGTCAGAGATTTGAGAAAAATAATCGGAAAAAATTCAGAAAACAACAGGCAGTGGTCAGCAAAAACTATTGCGGAAATAACAGAATGGTACACCGTGATAAATCCTATGAACAGCGACGAAATCAGGATTCTGCAGGCAGACCTCACCTTCCCTCACTGGTTTTACGGTCTTGTAAAGAATCTTTTCCAGAACGGAAAAAGTTTAAAGCCCGCTGAGATAGAAAAAACGGCAGTTCTCGAATCCTCAAAGGAAGAAGTCTTAGAGCTTTGCTTCAGAAGGAGTGATTGACTTGAATATTGCCCTTATCTGCACAGAAAAGCTTCCGGTCCCGCCGATATCAGGCGGTGCAATACAAATGTATATTGACGGCATATTGCCTTACCTGTCGTCACACCACAACATCACTGTTTACAGTATTCAGCATCCCAGTCTGCCCAATGAAGAGGTCAGGGACAATATACAGTATATAAGGGTTCCAGGTAAGTCTGATACGATATATATCAATAATCTGAAAAACAGGATTTCTCAATTTGGCACCACCGACGGGCAGACTCCCTATGATCTGATCCACGTATTTAACAGGCCCAAGTACCTGCTGGCGCTTTCACAGGTTTTCCCCGGCCAGAGATTCAGTCTGAGCCTCCATAATGAAATGTTTCACCCAGACAAAATTTCAGATGCGGCCGGGCTTAAATGTATCGAGAAGGCAGAATTTATAAATACAGTAAGCAAATACATTGCTGATACAGTTGTACGCCGTTTTCCGGCCGCTGAAGGAAAAATGCATGTCGTCTATTCAGGAGCTGACTATACGAAATATACTCCTGCATGGACACCGGAAGGAACGGCCAAAAAGCATTCCATGAAGTCGAAATATGGCCTGCAGAATCACAGGGTCATCCTGTATGTCGGCAGGTTGAGCATAAAAAAAGGAGTTCACGTTCTTGTAAAAGCCATGGAGAAGGTGATGCAGACCCACCCAGATACGGCACTTGTTATTGCCGGAAGCAAGTGGTACGGCAACAATGAAGGCGATGACTATACCTCATCTCTCCGGGCACTTGTAAACAAACTTCCCGGGCCGGTCATCCTCACAGGATTTATACCACCGGCAGAAATACCGGATTACTACTGCATCGGGGACATATTCGTATGCGCATCGCAGTGGAACGAACCATTGGCAAGGGTGCATTATGAGGCTATGGCGGCAGGCCTCCCCATTATTACGACCAACAGGGGAGGAAATGCCGAAGTGATATCAGATGCATCTGAAAGCTGCGGCATCGTAATCGATAAGTACAACGATCCCGATACTATGGCCGACAGTATCCGCTACCTGCTGGATCATCCGGAACTTTGCCTGGCTATGGGGAAAGCCGGCAGGAAAAAATCGGAGGAAAAATACAACTGGAAAAGGGTCGCAGACGAAATATTCGGGAATGTATGTCAGAAAAACAACAGGGACAGTTCTTCAACTGATGGGGACGCCTCTTCCGCCGCAGCCATCGGGGACAGTCCTTCAACCGGCGGGGACGCCTCTTCCGCCGCAGCCATCGGGGACAGTCCTTCAACCAACGGGGACAGTTTTCTAACTTTTGAGGACAGTTCTCCTGCCACGAACGTAACGATAATCGGCACAGGATATGTCGGTCTCGTCACAGGTGTATGCCTTGCATCCATGGGAAGGAACGTAATGTGCTGCGATCAGGACAGCGCCAAAATAGAAATGCTGAATAACGGCGTAATGCCCATATTCGAGCCGTCGCTGCAAAACCTCGCATATAACTGCATCAGAAAGAACCGGCTGAGCTTCACCACCGATATCAGTAAGGCAGTTAACCACTCAGATATTATTTTTATTACAGTCAACACCCCAACACTTCCCGACAATACCTGTGATACGAGCCGCGTATGCGAAGTCGCCCGCAGCATCGGAACATATATGAACAATTACAAGGTCATTGTTAATAAAAGCACGGTCCCGGTCGGCACGGGCAAAAATGTGAAACGCATAATATCATCCATTTTAGGTGAAAGGGGCTGCAGCATACCTTTTGATGTGGTATCAAATCCTGAGTTCCTGAGGGAAGGTTCCGCCGTATATGATTTCGTTTACCCGGACAGGATCGTTATAGGCGCTGAAAGCGATAAAGCAGCCAATATTCTCAAAGACATTTACCGGAACCAGCTGGAGAAGAATATACCCCTGGTCCTGACGGACATAGAAACTGCTGAAATGATCAAGTATGCTTCCAATGCATTTCTGGCAGTAAAAGTCAGTTTCGCTAATGAGATGGCTAATCTCTGTGAATTATGTGGTGTCGATGTAACGATGGTCACTATGGGAATGGGCCTTGACAAAAGGATAGGGCCTCACTTTCTGAACCCGGGCCCGGGATTTGGCGGCAGCTGCTTCCCCAAGGATGTCAGGGCGCTTACGGCACTAAGCAGCCAATATGGATATGATTTCATCATGCTGCAGAGCGTCATCGAAGTTAACCGGCGCCAGCAGGAACGGATGTTAAGCAAGATAGAAAAAGCGCTGGCGGGACAGCCTGACGGAACCGCCGTAACAGTACTCGGCCTTTCTTTCAAGCCCGGCACGGATGATATACGGGAATCACCTGCCGTCGCCATAATATCAGCACTGCTGGAGCGAAAAGCATCTATAGCGGTTTACGATCCCAGGGCTATGGAAAACATGAAAAAGGAATACCCCCAAATGGAACTGAAATACTGCAATGATGTATATTCTGCAAGTACGGACAGCGAATGCATTATCCTTGCAACTGAATGGAAAGAGTTTGCAGATCTTGACTTCAAAAAGCTGAAATCGATTGTTAAAAAGCCGGTCTTCATGGATCTGAGAAATATGTATGAACCGGAATATGTAAAAAGCTTCGGATTTTATTATGAGGGGGTTGGCAGAAAGTGAAAGTTATCGTAACAGGAGGAGCCGGCTTTATCGGCTCCCATATCTGTGAGCGCCTGCTGCGCAGCAGTTCGGAGGTCATATGTATCGATGATTTCAATGACTCATATGACCCCGCTGTAAAGAAAAGTAATATTGAATTTTGCCTGCAATGCTGCAATTTCAGGCTGATTGAAGGCAGTATCCTCGACAGCACGCTTATAGGGTCAGTCATGGATCAGGAACAACCGGATGCCATTGTCCATCTTGCCGCCCTGGCCGGGGTCAGAAAATCCCTGCAGGATCCGCTGAAATATATAGATACCGACATAAAAGGTACCGTCGCCATGCTGGAAGCCTGCAAAAAAAGCAATATAAAAAAGTTTGTCTTTGCTTCATCATCCTCTGTATACGGGAACGCACAGACTCCATTCAGGGAGGATATGCCTGTCGGGGTTCAGTTGTCCCCTTACGCCGCGGCCAAGTATTCAGGCGAACTGTTCTGCAGGACATACAATCAGCTGTTTGGAATACCTGTCGTATGCCTGAGGTTCTTTACTGTATATGGTCCGAGGCAGCGTCCCGACATGGCCGTCCACACTTTTACAAAAGCTGTTTATGAAGACCGGAGCATCGATATTTACGGAGACGGGAGCAGTTTCAGGGATTACACCTATATAGACGATATTGTCGACGGCATCGTATCGTCCATATCTTTGCCATGCAGCTTTGAAACATTCAATCTCGGGAACTCAGGCACCGCGAGTATTCTCGAGCTTGTCTCCATAATCGAGGAAAAGCTCGGCAAAAAAGCAAAACTCCGCTTTCTGCCGGATCAGCCTGGCGATGTGCCGGCAACATGTGCGGATATTTCAAAAGCAGAGGCATTGCTGGGTTACAAGCCAAAAGTGCCGCTGAAGGCAGGCGTTGGACGCTTTATCGACTGGTACCTGAAATACCGCGTATAATAGAATTCCCCGGCATGAGATTTCCGGACAAGTTCTGTGCCGGTATCATTACATGTCGGGGTAAAGAAAATGAAACAGGATAGTGCAAACATAAAAAGTGCTCCTTCCACGAAGCTGCTTCCTGTTTGAAGCAGCTTCCTACCGGAGCATTTACTGCAGTCCGTTCCTGTTAGTCATTAGTTCGGCTTGTTTATTTCTCTTGTAATTTTTCTGCTGAATTCATCCCATTCGCCTTTCTGGAATGACCTGGTGGCGTTTCTTTCGCTGACATGTACCGGGATAAATCCGTTGTTAACCCTTTTTACGCACCTTACTGCCATACTCTTATCCCATTTGATCCTGTTGGTTTTCATATATATCCACATCCTAACATAACAAGAATAATTTACATAATTATTATATTATGATACGTATAAAAAGTTACATGGAATATCCCTGCCAGCATACCGATATTTCAAAGAATATATCGTACAGAATATATTACGTGACGAATATTATTTCTTATACGACCACCTGACGCCCTGGGGAGTGTCTTCCAGCAATATGCCCATGCCGTTCAATTTGTCCCTGATCTCATCTGCCAGTTTCCAGTTCTTTTCCTTTCTGGCCTGCTGTCTTTGATCAATAAGCTTCTGGATTTCAGGATCAAGGTCGGGCATTTCACTTTTTGCTTTTTCTTCTGCCTTGTCAAAATCAAGTGCCAGTATCTGATCCATTTTGAGCAGCAGCCTGTAAAGGTCCTGTGATTTTGTACCGTTCCGTACTACGTTCCACACAACTCCCATAGCCTTTGGTATATTCAGATCATCATTTACGGCTTCCCTGAACTCGTTTTCGAAGCTTTTGACCGTCTCTTCGTTTATCCTTACCTGCGGGTCCGCATTCTTATGGGCAAGAACTCCGTCAAGCAGCCTGTCCAGCGCCACCTGGGCAGCCTTGAGCCCGTCCCATGTGAAGTTCAGCTTGCTCCTGTAATTCGCATTGAGGCACATATATCTGTATGCCAGAGGGCTAAAGCCCCTCTTTTTAAGATCTGCGACAGTGTAAGTGTTTCCCAGGCTCTTTGACATCTTTCCGTTGTCTACAAGCAGGAACTCACCGTGCAGCCAGTACCGGACCGCCGGTTTCCCAAGCAATGCTTCGCTCTGCGCTATTTCGTTTTCATGATGTACAGGTATATGGTCGACCCCGCCTGTATGTATGTCGAACTCATCGCCAAGGTATTTCCTGCTCATGGCAGAGCACTCGATGTGCCAGCCGGGATATCCCATGCCCCATGGGCTGGGCCACTGCATTATGTGTTCCCTGGGCGCCTTCTTCCATAGAGCGAAGTCTGCCGGGTGTCTTTTTTCCTCATTGACATCGACCCTTGCGCCTGCAATCTGGCCTTCAAGATCAAGCCTTGACAATTTACCATATCCCTTGAACTTCATTATGTCAAAATAGATGCCGTCACTTGTCTCATAACCGTATCCCTTTTCAACAAGTGCTTCCACAAACTCCAGCATTTCTTTGATGTGTTCCGTTGCTTTGGGTATTATCTCCGGTTTTTCGATGTTCAGTTCCGCAATATCGTTCATGAATACATTGGTGTAATACTCTGCAATCTCCCACGGAGTCTTCTTTGTCTCCTTTGCTGTCTTGACCATTTTGTCTTCGCCTTCATCGGCATCCGATACCAAATGCCCAACATCAGTGATATTCATTACATGTTTCAGCTTATAACCATTGTATTTCAGCACACGTCTGAGGATATCCATAAAAATGTATGACCTCATATTGCCGATGTGAGCATACTGGTAGACAGTAGGACCGCATGAATAGATTTTGACGGTATTATCGTCAATAGGCCTGAACTCTTCCTTTTGTCTTGTCAATGTGTTGTACAGTTTCATTTAACTGTCACCTTCCTTATCCTTTTGCTTTTGGGGCCTGCATTTATCAAAATCAGGCGGCGGCACGGCCTCGCCTTTTATTTGTGCTTCCAGTTGTTCGATACGCATCCGCATCCTGCAAAATTCCTGTGCTATGGGATCCGGTATGTGCACCTGGTCAAGTGAAACAGACGGCGCAATACTCTTCCCCGCACGTTTGACGGCACGTGCCTTCACCCCGGCCACAGTTGTATCCGGCTCCACATTGTCAAGTACGACGGCGCCTGCGCCGATCATTGCGTTGTCCCCGACCGTTATCGGTCCGAGAAGTTTTGCTCCTGCACCGATCAGTACATTGTTGCCGATAGTGGGATGCCTTTTGCCTTTTTCTTTCCCGGTGCCGCCCAGTGTTACACCGTGATATATTGTGCAGTTATCGCCTACCTCGGCCGTCTCACCTATTACTACACCCATTCCGTGATCAATGAACAGCCCTCTGCCCAATACTGCCCCGGGGTGTATTTCTATGCCGGTGATAAACCTGGAAAACTGGGATACGCATCTGGCAAGAAAGAATATTTTCTTCCTGTAAAGGAAGTGGGCTATTCTGTGAAATATAAGCGCATGAAAACCAGGATAGAGCAGGAAAACTTCCAGCGTGCTTTTAGCCGCCGGGTCCCTGCTGGCTATCGATTTTGCATCCTGTAATAAGCCTTTAAACATAAATTACCTTCCCCGTTTCTACATTTTGGCCCTGAAAACCTGCGTGTTTCCTAAAACACTTCACTCTTTAAAAAATCCAAAATATTTAAATTTTTCTTTCATCAGCTGTAATTCAGCATGACGGGATATGTCCGCCGCCTGAAAGGCAAACCGGGAACAGGAAGCGTAAAACATTCCTCGTCTCGTTATATGTATTATACCCACGGACAGCACTTTTCCAACAAAGCGTGTAACCGAAGGCAGTCCGAGATCTTTACAACTTATTACAATGTACGGCTCAAGTTTGCGAAAACTAAAAAACTTCGTCCTCCATATAGAGGCGAAGTTTATCGCGGTCCCACTCTAGTTCGGCCACACGAATGCATCCTGCCTGAATACACTCTTCCTGACGGCAGGCCTGCTGCAGACAACATCTCCGATTGTCCTTCACTGTTCAAACTGCAGCCGGTCAACCTTTCGGTTCTGCAGGTGTGCTGTATCCGATCTCATTTGCATAACGGTGCATTCTCCGTGACACCCTACTCAGGCTGTAATATGCTGCCTCAGTGCAACATGTTATAATCCTCCCAGCAGCCTTTTTTTCGGGTATCAAACTCGCCGGGGCACTTCATCCGCCAACTTGCGCCAATACCGCTTCCAGCCAATGACGGCATCTCTCTGGGGCTGTCCTGCGGACTACTTTTCCGGGTCATCATTTTTTACATATATATGATACTGTTTTCTGATTTGTCACATTCATTGTGAATCAGTTTTTAATTTTATCAAAATTTAGCTCAAAAGTAAACAAATAAGATGCTCCAGCCAGTATAAACATATCGGAGCAAATGAATAATATAACTGACGACGTTCTGCATTTTCATATATCCTTTGAAAGGAAGTGATATGAATGGCTGAAAATGTTGAAAAGACGCAGCACTTTAGTTTTGGACAGCTTTTGGTAAGATGGCTGGTCGGTTCGATAGTGCTGGCCGTAACAGCATTCTTTACGCCGGGATTCACAATTTCAGGCATCTGGCCATTGCTCATAGCCGCTGCTGCGATCGCAGTACTGGATTACCTGGTGCAAAGGATCCTCGGCGTTGATGCAACGCCCTTCGGCAGAGGATTTACCGGCTTTATAGTTTCTGCTGTGATAATTTATGTCGTCAAATTTTTCGTGGCAGGATATGATGTAACCATACTTGGTGCGATACTGGGTGCTCTCGTTTATGGAATAATCAACCTGCTTATACCGGGAAAGAGTACTATGTAACAGAATACGCGAGCAGGATTCACCACAAATTGCAGCAATTACTGCTCAAAAAGACATGCGCTCATGCCGGCCGCATGCGTTCATTTGATTGCAGGGGGCTTCAGGCCCCCTCAATTGTGTGCCATGGAAGTTCAGGAACAACAATGGGCCTGCTTTTGGGTCCGCAATAAAGGGATGGCACAGCCACCCCTTTATGTAGGATTACGTCATTCTTCTCTTGTCATTGATCTTTCTTCCTCTTCAGCCCCGGGGAAATCTGCTTTCTGGGGCGGGAAAAACTCGTCTATCGGGAAGTCGATAGTGTCAAATAATCCGCACGCATCTTCATCTGTTGCAGCAACACACTGTTTGTTTGGTACGCAGAAATCAAATGCAGGTATGAGAAGCTGAACATATCTTGCAAGCTTGATGATCGAGAACAGTCCGATTGTGGCAACTACACGTCTGCTGACTACAAAATTCCTGTCTTCAGAGGCTCCAAACAGGTCGGTGTCATCAAAGTCGACATCGTCAAGCAGTTCGCCGATGGATCCGGGGATATTCCTGTCGTATCCGTCATCGCAGATGCTTTCAAGAACTTCAATTATCCTGGCATTGAGCGTGATGGGCTCAGCCACTTCGACCTTTGATATGGGCAGGTTATCCTGCTGCAGTGCTGATGAACCCTGCTTGTCGATACTCTGGTCCACGAAGTGGGACTTAAAGATCTTGACATTCCCCTCTGAACCGAACAGTATGACTTTCTTGTCAAAGAGCACGATGCCGGGGATTGTGACGATCCTAATGCCGCCGTTCTGATTAGGCACAAAGAAGTCAAGTGTGACCTTTATGAAGAACTTGATGTCTACTGTGTAGAAGCCCCTCTTGAAAGGTACCTCTTCCACATCTGAGAAGACCCTGACTACCTCAGCGCGCCTTGCTTTGACGTTGATGGCATTGTTAATTATCCCGTTGACCCTGTCGGGATTTTTGAAATATACCCTCGCGTCCTCGATGCAGTCTTTTTCCTTGCAAGAATCATATATTTTCTCTACCTGTATACAAACTGCTTCCCTGATTTTACATAAGTCTTTATCGTCAATCAGGCCGGGAAGCACTTTATCATGTTTATAGCCCATATTTAAATCCCCCTTCGCATTAAGCTATAGATTTTTCGATTTCCCTCTCATTTTCATAATATGTTGCTGGTAAATTTTTGTGATAAATTACAGTACTTAATGAATATAAAAGCCTCTCACCAACTCATATATATAATAAGAACGGTAACTGGAAATGTGAGTGATCGGTCTTGTTCAATTTTCATAACAGGCATTACATCTTCCGGAAGTCAAACGGCGAAATCATGGATTTTTACTGTGACATAAGGCAGAACCTGTGCTGCAGTACGCTTACATGGAAAGGCTCATGGAACGAAGCCTCGATACTGGCAAAAAACATTCACCAGTATTTCTATGCGGAGATGGATTCGGACAACATCTGCCATATACTGTTCCAGGATAACAGCGGCAATATAAATTACATCACGTTCGATGGCCAGTCTGTCAAAACTGTACCTGTCCTGAACAGCAGAACGCCTTCCGTCTATAACAAGCAGCTTTACATAGCACCCCTGGGAAAAGATGTTTATCTGTTTTATGTTTTGCAACATGACAACTCTTTCATGCTTGCATATCAGCTGGTACGCGGCGGCAGGCCGGGAACGCCCAAAATAGTTGATTATGTTTCCGCAAGCAACATCCCGTGTTCTTTGCTGTACGACAGCTCCATGAATATTTATGCCTTTTATCAGTCCTATGACGGAAAATATCTGCAGCTGGGTTATAAAAAATTCAATACCGGCCAGCGGCACTGGAGTGATTTTACACCCGTTACCAAGTACCCAGGTAACTGTGAGCTGCCCCATGCAATCATAGATTCTCAGGGCACGCTTCATTTATGCTATCAAAGGCGCGCGCCAAAGCTATTTGAGATGGTCTACCAGCAGAAGCAGCCGGACAGGAATTTCTGGTCAGCTGAAACAGTACTGCACTCATCGGTCCATCCCTTTGAAAATGCGTCGATACTGCAGGTGGAAGACAGGATAATAGTTTACTGGATAAGAGACGATGTCATTTATTTTAATGCTGCTCCCCTCAGCGGCGATAACTGGAGCAAGCCCGCAAGATACGGAACAGACTTTGGCCGAAGGCTGCAGTGCATATGCTATAAGGACATGCGACGGAGAAATTATTACGGTCCCGACCCGTTCGGGGACAGTTCTTCTGTTCAGGGGGCAGAAGCCCTTTTGGCAAAAACCCAGCCTTCCCCAGCTGCCGGGTCAGTCTCCTCCCCTGCTCCCGGAATATATCCCGGAATCGTATCAAACGGCTGCAGGCTCGCATTTGCCGATGACCTCAGCATTGCAGCAACCAGTCTGCAAGCCCGGTTTCCGCTGTCAGCGTCAGGCAAAGGCAGTAGTTCCGGCGATGACATCAGGCAGCTGATACTGAATGTATTCAAACAGATGCAGGATAATATCAGCGAAATACGCGCCGGATGGAATGAGACAAAAAATGAAATGGCCCGGTTAATTAATGCGTATTCGTCGATGTCAAAGGAATTATCAAAATACACGATCCGGATGAATATGCTCGAAAATAAGCTTAATCAATTGTCCGTCAAATACGCCGTCAGTGGCCGTACCACTGATAAGAGCGATGACGTCGTACATGATCCGGAGACGGCGCTGCAGTCTCAAAAAGGAATTAGTGTGGCCGGTAATGCAGCCGCAGAATCATGGCCCGGCAGAGTAACAGATCAAAAGGCACGCAAAACAGAAGCCGCAAAACAGGATGCAGGACAGCCTTCCGATGCAGCTACTGCGTCAAAACAGCCTGCTGAGGCAGCTGCCGCCGATAACACTGGCGGGCAGCAGGCAAAAAAAGCGGCGCCGCAGCTGGACCCGGAAGCCATGAAAATATGGGAGGAATGGAAAGAACCCAGAGAATGGATCGAAGGAGGATAGGAGAGAACAGGCTGAATGAGAATAAGCCCGGTATAAATTAAGCCCCAAGGCGGATAAGCCCGAAGAAGGATAAGCCTGAAGTAAGATAAATCCGAAGGCGGAAAAAGCCCGCACCTGTGAAGGTGCAGGCCTGATCCGCTTTCTGCAAATACTGTTTTATATTCCGGTCCCTCATGCTGACATAGCTGTTGATGCCGAAAAGATATACTTTGCTGACAAACGGGACAATTACTGGTGATGTATAGCCTTAATATCAGTCACGGATACTCAATGAAGTTTCCTGCATTTATTTAAATAAGCCAGATATCAGTGCAGTATACGCTCAACATCATATCCGTCCCTGGCAAGCTGTGTAACGATACCTGTATCACCTTCCATATGTCCTGCCCCTACTACTATGAAATATGTTCTGCCTTCAGGATCAGCCAGAAATTCTTTTGCTTTCTCATACATATGGTTGTTTCTCGTATTCCAGAAGATTGTGTTGAACTCGGTTGCTTTCGGATCATCGCTGTTTGAAGCCTTTACAGCTTTTTCTATGACTTCGGCATCGCCGTTTTCCCATGCTGACAGCAAATCCGCAAATGTAACATCTGCGCCGTCCTCAGAAGAACTTTCAGACGGGAGCAGTACGGAAGCCAGGTACCATGCCTGGATTTCATCGGAGAAGGAATCAAACATATCGACCTGGAATTTAAGTCCTTCTATTTCCGCTATTTCTTTACTGCCGATTGCTTTGGCGGTAAAGTACATATCTATTCCCAGAGCACTGGAATACGTATTTGCGGAATCCGCCGAACCTGCGCCAGCCTCCCCGGTGTTCCCCAGTGCCAGGTTCTGTATCAGCATTGCGGCGTACCATGGTTTGAATTTGTTGTAGAGATCCGGATTTACTCCCAATTGATCCATCAATCCGGAATAAACCTCATAAAGTCCTTCCGGAATATTTTTATCAATAGTTTCGTCACCTTCATAGAACATCTTTTGCTGCATGTATAACGTACCTTCCTCAATGTTTGAAAGGTCGGCTTCAAGGACCAGTACATCGGAACTGTCAAATGCATTGAGTATATCTTTTGACAGCGGGTACAGGGACTGATCTGCCAGATGTATTGAGCCCAGCAGGTAAATCGTGCTGTCCTCATCACTTGCTTTCCAGAATAAGCCCTTCGAATAGTTGCCTGTTTCATAGGCAGTATATTCATACACCCTGTGCAGGAATACCATCAGTTCCTGCCTGCTGCAAGGCGATGCCAGGTACAGTTCGTTGCCGCCCCTGCCTTTAAGCAGACCATTGCCGCAGAAGAACTGAACAGCGTCATGGGTATTGCTGCCTGCTGTGCTGAGGTCAAGCTCCAGTCCTGAAACATCAAGCACTTTAAAGATGACATCCGCCATCTCCTGTCTTGTTGCTGCCTCTTCGGGTTCAAAGCTGCCGCCGTCTATTATGCCTATCGCGTATGCCTCACTGGCAACCGGCAGACCGGCATCAGCGAACGGGTCATCTTCTTTGGGTTCAATGGTTTTTCCAGTCAGCCTTATGTAGAGGCTGCAGGCGGCAGAATACAATTCGGCACGCGTAACATCAGCTCTGTAGTTTGCCAGCATGTCCTGAGATACCAGGCCATATATGGCCGACCAGCTGACGCCTTCCGATGCCCATGCCGCCGGTACTTCCTGAGTCTGTTCCAGACCTGCCTGGGTCTGCTCCTGCTCAGTCTGTGCCTGGTCAACTTCCTGTGCCAGCACACCGCAGTTCAGCGCTATAACCATTACTATGGCCATAAAAAACGCTGTTAACTTCATCTTCCTTTTCATCGATACTAATCCCCTTTACTATAAAATTCGCCGTTAAATATACGGATATATACTAAAATTTGCTTTCTGGATCTGTAATTTTGCCGGCTCTTTTTCAGCGCAGCTGATACCATGGTTTTCCATGTATTTCATAAATTATCCATTTCATTTTTCCGGCGGCTCCTGCTTTGGTTTACTGAATGGAATTGCTTAATTTCCGGCATACGGCCTAACATTTGTCAATATTTCACGATTTTCTAAATAATACCACAACAATGGATTATAGTAAAGTCTTCCTTGGATATATATGGAAGTATTTGCCTGTAAGGCGGCAATATAACAGGTCTTGCGAGTCATCTGAAAACATCGTGCAATTCAGGCAGCAATGCCTTTCTTACAAAAAGCAACTGAATACTCCATACAAAAGAAAAAGAGGACTGTCCGTTAAGACAAGTCCTCTTACAATTAAACCCGAAAAGCCGTTCCCCTATATTTTGACACCTAGCCCGTCGCTAGGTGGGTGTCCTGCTGAAAGCTTCCACCTTCCACCGCCGTTGCATACGTCAGGGCGTATGTCGGAATTAGTTTGTGGCCTGGTATACACTTTCAAACTTTCCAGACTCCCATATTATTGATGTAGGTTCAAAATAATAGGTTACTCCGCGCATTTCAGGCATATTCTTTATCTGCTGTCACAGGCTTGATGCCTGTACCGCTGCGTCACCAGCATTTACCGGCTTCCGCTGTCTACAACTGAATTATACCATCAGGCACCGGCATTAACAAGAGAAACAAAGCGCAATTAAGCCTGTAATGCGTGATATAGGTCATTCTGCCTTTGTTTTTCTTAGTCAGGCTGATGTTTTGAAGTCATTATCAGGTATATTATGGAATTTTATCCTGGGCATAATTTGACCTCAGTATATTTTCACGTAGTTGTTCTTCATCAGCTGTGGCTCTATCTTGTATATCTCCCTTATAACCAGGTTATTCAGCAACGCTTCTCTGAGCACCAGTTCCTTATACTCAAGGGGAAACTTCAGACAGTATCCGCAGCCGTTTTTAGCTATATGACATGGAGTAGGCACGACCTCGAAGACGTAGCCCTTCCTCTCAAGTATGGAACAGAGTCTCAGTGCATAATTACCGGAATCCAGTATTGCGATGGCATACATATTATGTTCACTCTCCCTTACCGCAATAGATCGCTATGCTATATCATATTGGGAAAGTGCACATAATGTGTGCGGGCACGGTATGCTCTGATGAACCGCCGATCGAGTGTTATACCATGATCGTTAAAGAAGAAGTAATACAAGACATTGCAGAGTCAGGGCTTAAATCAGGGGCGATTACAATAAAAAGAGCATCAACAACAGACGATGGGTTTGAAGATATTAATGGAGTGTCAGCTTATCTTATAAAGGAAATAAGCAAAAATCTTCAATGTGGTTTTGGGATCATGGCATTTTGCAGATAAGTAGATACGTGAAATAGAATGGACATACGAGAATGCTAATGCCCGAACAGTAAGGTGTATAACGGATCTCAACAAATTCTGCGATGAATACCAAAAAGACAACAAAACTATAATTGTATTTATATCGAAAGAACGAGCAGGCGGAAGGAGACAGGGGGCAAGGAACCTGTCCCTCTCTTTCCGCAGATACTCAGTATGCAGGTTAATTTTACTTACATTTTTGTCAGCCGATATAGTCCGGCTCAGCTATTTTTATGGTTACGGATTGAACAGTAAAATACCGCCTGAGAAGGTTACAGTGTGATAAATAATACTTATGAGGCTATGCATTACCATACGGTTAAGCAGACATATCCACTGCTCTGATAAGCATCAACAGTCAGAGGCTGATTTGCCGTTGCATCAGATGCCGATTTTATGTTCCCTCGCGTAATAGAACAGATACTGCTGGGCAAAGCCTGCATACTGACCGAATTTCTCGGACGCAAAGCGCTGTATTTCCGCAAAGCTGGCTTCACGGCCGAAATAAAGCTCCTCCATAACCCGCTTTACCCAGACATCCACAGGGAATACGTCGTATTTGGTCCCGCTGTACAACAGGAAACAGTCAGCCACTTTATTCCCAACACCCTTATACCTGAGCATTTCTTTTCGCGCATCAGCGGTCGTCATCGCAGAAAGCCTTTCCGTATCAATTCCCTCCCGGGCTGCCATTGCAGCCGCTTCATGGATATATTCACATCTGTATCCTGCCCTGCATAGAGAAATTTCATCAAGGCTGCATGCTGCCAGGCCCTGTATGTCAGGGAAGCTGTAATACTTTCTGCCTCTGTACTCGATTTCCTGTCCGAAAAGCCTCGATATTTCCGATACGATTTTCATGATCCTCGGTATCCTGTTGTTAGCCGACAATATGAACGATATCAGAGTTTCCCAGGGCTCCTGCCTCAGAAGCCGTATACCGCTGCCGAATTCCGCTGCCTTTTCCATGATGGGATCCCCGGCCGATACGATTTTTTTAATTTCTCCATAGTCCCTGCCCAGGTCGAGATAATCGTACCAAATCTGCTGAAAATCATCCGCCGTTGCATTATCCAGCTTCAGCACCCCATCGCTGTAAGAGACATTGGCCGCCTTTCCCCTTACGACGCCGGTGTAGCTGCCGTCAGATTCCCTGTACCACCTGAAGCACTGGCCGCACTCAAAAATATGGACCGGGTCAAAATCAGTGACGCCTTCTACCCTGATACCCGTTCCTTCTTCATATATGTCATATCCTTTGTAATACATTTCATCCTCCGATAAACATAATTATGTTATAATCAATTATAAACTTTATAAATTGTAGCACAAAAAGTAACCATAAGGGGAGATGGACCAAAATGAAGGAAAAAATATACACAATTCCTGTGACAGAAGCTTTCCATGAGGACTGTGAATGCCCGCTGTGCCTGCTTGAAAGCAAGCTGGAAAAAGAATACATCGATTATTATCTGGGTCCGGCCCTTATGGAACCGGACTGCAGGATCGACACCAATAAAAAAGGCTTTTGCCGCAGGCATTTCGAACTGCTTTACAACAAGCAGGAAAACCGTCTTGGATTGGGCCTTGAGACCGATACTTATATAAAAGAGCAGCTGGAAAGGCTCAGGCAGGCTGCCGGACCGGTCATTGATGCCGGCAGCAGCAGTAAAACATCGGGTACTCTTTTCGGATCACTGGCAGGAAAATTCGGCTCAAAGGGACAAACTGACGCAAGTCCGGCTTCAGCGCTGGTCAAGCTCCTTGATGAACTGGAAAAAAGCTGTACGATATGCGGACGTCTTGAGTACACAATGGACAGGTATCTCGATGTGTTAATGTATCTCTGGTCCAAAGAAGAAGATTTCAGAAAAACTTTTTCAGAAAAAAAGGGATTTTGCCTTGTTCATCTGAAAAAGCTGATCCTTGCAGCGGATAAGTACCTTAAAGCCGGTGACAGAAAAGTATTCCTGGCAAAGCTTATGGAGCAGCAGCTTGAACATATGGACAGGATCGAAAAGGAACTTGAATGGTTCACGAAAAAATTCGATTACCGCTATAATGATGCTCCCTGGGGCAACTCAAAGGATGCGCTGCCCCGAAGCATACAGAAGCTTAAAAGTTACTGCAGTCTGAGGTAAAGCAGTACTTTGCTGCCGGATAATTCAGCCATGCATAATAGTAGTCATATGATTCAGCCCGTAAAAATATATGAATTACCATCGAGGGGTATCAGCACCTGCAGCGGTACACTGCCGTCCATGCTGCCTACGGTATAAATCGTGTAGAACCTGCCTTCATTCAGTTGTATATTCGGAACATAAAGGAGGCTTCTGTCTGTGTCGCTCTGCCGGATATAGAAAATATAAGTGCCGGCCGGAAGCGGAATATAATTTGTCGCCATTCCGAAGGCAACACCGTTGAAAAGCTCTGTCCCATTGGAAAGCAGCAGGTCCATGGCCGGACTGCCGGGGACAAGATTCGCAAACCTGAGATAAAGCCGTCCCGGAGGTATCTGTACAACAGTTTCGTAAAATGTCCTTATGCCCATCGCTGATGGTGTGCCTGCAAGGGCTGCGGTATTAATGGACCTTACAGGGATTTCGATCGTCGTGTCAAGTAAAGACGGGCCTGTAGTTCCGGCAGCAAATACATTAATATTGTACAATCCCGCAAACACCTGCAGATATTCGGTAAACCCCTTATATGCCAATGATGATGCGACAAGGCTGTTATTTGCATAGATATCAACAGGCTGAGAGCCCGGTACTGCATTCAGAAAGCGAAGATAAGAGTAAGGCTGCCTGTCATACTGTGAATAGGGCTGCCTGTCAAACTGCATCTGCTGCCTCATGCACGGCATTTCCGGCGGAATGTACGCACACGGCGGCAACACAGGCCTGGTATTGCCGATGTACATGCCGGTATTCTGGCGGAAGCTGTTTATAGCCATGGAAGAATCCCCCTTAAGTTAATTTCATAACAGCAAGGCAATAAAAAACCAGGGAACATAAGTCCCTGGTACCAGTATATTTTCTCATATTATGAAAGGTTACCTTGCCAGCTTGTATATGTTGACGATATCTTCCCTGCGCAGCTTCATCAGTCCGCCGACAGTGCCGTTCCCTGCGCATTTGTCAGCCATTTCCTCAAACCTGTCTTCCCCGATGCCGGCCTCGCTCAGCCGCACAGGCAGGCCGATGCTTCTGAAGAAGGCCTCAGTTCTCGCAATTCCCTCGAGAGCTGTTTTTTCAGGATCACTAAAGTCCTGTTCCACCTTCCATACCCTTACCGCAAACTGCACAAAGCGGTTCAGATTATGCTTATATACATATTTCATCCAGGCCGGGAATATGATCGCAAGTCCCGCTCCATGGGCGATGTCATAAATCCCGCTGAGTTCATGTTCAATGTTGTGGGAAGCCCAGTCCTCCTCCCTTCCGGTGCCCAGCATGTCGTTATGCGCAAAGGTGCCTGCCCACATGACTTCCGCAAAAGCATCGTAGTCATCAGGCTTTTTAAGAACCTTTGGCACATTGTTTATAACTGTCGTCATTGTTGCTTCAGAAAGCCTGTCTGTCAGTTCCACATGAGGCGTATTCGTAAAGTATCTTTCCATAATATGTGCCATTATATCTGCAGCGCCGCAGGCTATCTGATATGGCGGAAGTGTGAAGCATATTTCCGGGTTCAGAATAGCGAACTGAGGCCTTAAGAAATCATAGCCTATATCGCGTTTGAGCTGTCCCTCTTCCTTCGTGATAACGGAAGCGCCACTGCTTTCACTGCCGGCTGCCGGTATCGTCAGTATGACGCCTACAGGCAGAGCCTTTTCCGCCCGGCCTTTCCTGGTATACAGATCCCAGACGTCTCCGTCGTAATACATACCTGCTGCTATACCCTTTGCTGAGTCTATGACGCTGCCGCCGCCCACTGCAAGGATAAAATCTATATTGTTTTTCCGGCAGAGCTCTATTCCTTCATATACCAAGCTCAGCCTCGGATTAGGTTTTACTCCTCCGAGTTCGATATATTCAATCCCCGCATCTTTCAGCGATTTTGTGACCCTGTCATACAGGCCGCTTTTTTTGATGCTGCCGCCGCCATAATGGAGCAGTATCTTGCGGGAGTATTTCTTCACTTCGCTGCCCACAGTATTTTCTGTGCCTTTCCCGAATATTATCTTTGTCGTGTTCTGGAATGTAAAATTATTCATAATGCCGCCTCCTGGTAAGTATTTTAATGCTGATATCAGTCCGATCAGATGATTATATATTTACATAGCATAATATACCCTGCTTTTCTATCCGCAATCACTGTTTTTCCAGTACAAGGCTCTTAACGGTGACGTTGAATTGCTTAATGTTGAGAGCAGTCAGCCTTTCCACCTCTTCAATGGTCTTTTTCTGAAGTTCCCGGACAAGAGACCTGATCGGATAACCATAGAACAGCACAAGGTCAATTTCCATAAATGTACCGTCAGGATGGTTTTCCGCCCTGAAACGTGATATTTTGCTGACACCTTTTATGCCGGTTACGACAAATTCAACGATCTGATATATCGTATAATCCGATATGGTATAGTTGCCAAGATAACTGAAGGTAGGCCTGACAACAGTCTTTTCATCTTCCAGCTGGAAATTTCCTTTCCCTTTTCGTCTGAAGATCCTGAGGGGATCAAGAAAATATCCTGAAAAATCTTTTTTTATCTCGAATGTCGGCACAGGTATCACGTGCTTGCCCTGTTCTCTCCTTGTGGCAAGGGCCTGCTTTATCTCAAATTCATCGGCCACATCCTCTATGTAGACTCTTTCACTGACCTCAGGCAGTTTCAGTCTTTCAGCTATTTTATCCACCATGCCGTCCGATGTTCCAAGTATCAGTATCGCATCGGGTTTGTGCCGCCGGATCGCTTCCATTACCTCAGCAGCATGGGCATCATCAGAAAAAAGCGCCCGTTTGATGGAGCCAACTCTGGTTTTTTCCTTTTTGGCAGAAGTCCCCGCGACTACCTGGTTTACTTTTATAAAAAGTCCATCGTCAATTATATATTCAATTCCTCTTTCTCTGGCAACCCATGAGGCTCTGTGGCTTTTGCCCGTGCCGCTGGCTCCAATGAAACCGACTATCCGCAACCGGCCAACCTCCCGAATTTATCATTTGCATATATCTTACCAGATGGCTCGATCGCCCGCAATCAAAAAAGCCGCATAAAATGGGAAAAAGAGAGTCATTGACTCTCTTTTCTTTCCCCGGACCTTTTCTTTTGTGCGCTTGTTTTTAATTCTCCTGTGTTTCTTTTACTTTTTATCTTTTGTGTAATATATTAAATATTTACTATCTATATTATGTATTACTTCATGAACATTTATACACCATATTGTGTACACGTATATTTTATCATGTGGATACTAAATGTCAATATAATATTAAAATATTTCGTAAAAAAATAATTTTAAATGCAGTTTTATGTCATAAAAAGAGGACCCGTATCGGCCGAGTCCCCGCATATCCCATTCCAGCCTTTCATCCCTGAGGCACTGCTCCCAGCGAAATTAAGCGCTCCGGCTACTTTTTGGTTTCGCTTTTTGCCATCTTCATCGAACAGATATCACAGCCCTGACAAATGATGACTCTTCCGTAGAACACATTTTTTATCGTTTCCATCAGTTCCTTGTTCCTGAACTGGCCCATGCTGTGGATTATCACCTTTCTTGGGGCAAATGTTATAAGCGAGCTGACGAGCAGATCGTCATAGTTTATCTCGCCTTCTGTTATCTCATTTACATACTCCTGGATACATTCGTTGGTAATTTCCTTTCTCGAACCGTCCAGCAGCATGTATTTGTTATCATAGCCAACAATGACATGAACAGTGTCAATTTTGGGTTCCTGAATTTCTACAAAATATCGCAGCAATCTTATAAATTCCCTATATTCTCTTTCCATGAGGAAATCATCGACAGCCTTGTCAACAATGTCTTCCAGATCCTTCATATAATCCTTCAGGCGGAAATTGACAAACCCGTCCAGTATAATACTGTTGGAATTGTCGAAGTAATCCATGAGCCTTCTGACGATTACATTTCTTCTTCTGATCTGAAACAGACTGTTGATGAAAGATTTGTCTTCATTTCTGATGACATTGAGCGCCCTGGCCAGTATTTCCTTTTTCTCGGCAGCATTGAAGTAACCGAAGTTGCTGTTTATTATTCTTGCAATAAGCCTTTCTTCATACTGCCTTATGATATAGTCAGCCAGGGCATTCGATATATAAGTCTTCAGAATCTTGTATGATTCCAGGGATTTCTCACGATAAAATCTGCCGTCATTGATCGTGCAGATTATGGAAGCCGAGCCTTCAGAATTTATCTCATTGATGGAATAATTTATCTTCTTGCTTTTCAGTTGCCGGAGTTCCTCATTTATATGCTGCATTACCACATCAGCGCTGCCGTTTACTCCAATGCAAAGAAACTGCATCAACTTCACATCCCTTCAAGTGCTAGTATATGTCCAAGCAAAATGTTGTATGCAGCACGGGCCATATGCAAATTATGCCAAGTATTTTACATATATTCCTGCTATTTCCATTGTACCGGTATGATACGCCTTCTTTAAAAACATGCTGTACGCATACTAACCTTATTATATATTATATGTAATCGTGTACGGTTAGTTACTGCTGTCGGCCAACATTAACGGAATGATGGACCCTATGTCAGTTACGCTTTCGTCTGAAAGCTCCGTAATAGATATTTTTCTTTTTGAAAGGAATGAATACATTGGTTCGAAACACCTGATATTTCTGATACGGCCATTGACGGCGCAAAGGTTGGCAGAGATCATGCCGCAGGCTCCTCCTATGAATCCGCAGTCAAGTCCGGGAAGCCTTATGGCCTGCCCGCTTTCAATAAACAATACATCTATTCCCTTTTTCTCAGCCGCCCTGGCTATACCGGCATCGGTTGTAATGATTGAGTTGCTGTCCACAGGAAGGACTGAGCATTTGGAGTAGCCCTGCGCGACATGTACGGGTTCTACGCCTGCCCGTTCCATGTACTCTTTTATGATTCTGTCCGTATATTTGAGATTGTGAAAATACCATTTGCCTACACGCGCAACATTATATGCAATATCATAGGGATATTCCGGCGTAAGCAGGCTGTCGCCCTTTACCATGTGAAAACCGGTTTCCGCAAGTTTTGATACTGCGTCAGCATCTGTTCCGGGCGCATATACTACAACATTGCCTCCTATATGATGAAGCATCATGTCGGGATGGCATGAAACAGCATCATACAGGCCTGGATGGGCGTGCAGCCTGATAACTTCCACTCTATGTTCATTCAGTCTTTTTACCGCTTCGTCAGAAATACGGCTGTCAACAACGGCCAGGCTCACCTGTCCGTCAGGTAAGTTGGGGTATTCAACAAATCTCATAGTTCTCACTTTCAGCGTATACTGTTTAGTGTCACGGTTCAGTCAGCTTTCTTCGAAGCAGAGGACATCCCGTCACTGCTCGTAAGGCAAAACGGTGCTCTCCATATATAAGCGGAGAACATCATATGTACGCAAAGGGCATCCATCCCCTATATAATACTGCTGCCGTGGCTGCCGTGCATAATACGAAATCAATTTACACCAGGAGAACTATCCTGTCAACAAAAGGAGCCTGATACAACCCGCTTTTATTGCTTTGTAAATTTGAACAAAGCTGATTGTTATATGGCACAAATAAAAATGTATAAACATAATATACAAAGTGAAATTGATACCAGTACTAACCGCCGCCTGCCGCGGCTGGCGGCGGTTATTTAAATAAAAGGCCGGCGGCTTCATGCCCCGGTCCTTTTGTTATGCAATGCATGATTTATTGTTTTTTTGAAATAATAATATTTCAGACAGATACATTTGAAGCAAACGAACTGACATGGCCATGCCAAAGCGGCAGAAGGCAACCATCAGGGAGGGACATCATGACGACGATCAACTGCTCCTTGAACTGCAGGCATCAGCATGACGGAAAATGCATGCTTGAAAATGCCATCTCAGATATTATGTCCACAGACACAGACTGCATTTTCTTTGAAGAAAAAGCTGACAGGAACAGGCCGGCACTAAACCCCGGTCCATTATATGAATGATAATCATACCACCGGGGATAATAAAACAACAAAAAGCAAAGGAGATGTATAAATGAACAGGACACCTTTAGACAGACTTGCTCTTATACTTGTCATAATCGGAGCTATTAACTGGCTGTTGGTCGGAGTCGCAGGATACGATCTGGTAACAGCTATTTTCGGCGGAAATTTGTTCAGGGGCGATATATCTCTTTTCAGCCGTATAATATTCGCTCTTGTCGGTATAGCAGGCCTGTATTCGATAACTTTGCTGTTCAGGTCGGAACCGGCATCAGAAAGGGAGTAGATAAGTTTCCATAACATTATTTACCGTTATAAATTATATTGGCACTACAAATCATAATAGTGCGCTGCAAAATAAAAAAACGGCGGCGAAATAAAATCGAGGAGGGAACTATATGGCAAGAAGCAGAAGCAAAACAGCTTTTGAGAACATGAAGTACGAAATAGCCAACCAGGTCGGAGTTAACCTGAAGCAGGGCTACAATGGCGACCTCGCATCGAGAGACGCCGGAAAAATAGGCGGCAATATTGTTAAGAAAGTATTTGAAGCTTACACTGGAAACAATTATCCACTCGAAAAGAAATAAGTAACGCAGACAAAAACTTATAAAGTTATTAAACACAAGGGCTGTCGCTGGTCGGCAGCCCTTGTGCTTTATAATTATGATTTCTGCCGGGTTTGCACCGAAGCACTTCATTTGCACGGAAGATCCATATTGCGGCTGTCCGTAAGTATCTTATATTTTCAGCAGCAGCGTCCGGCATAAAAGGTCTATTATGAAAATATTTTTATTAGGGGCGGTTTTTGTGAGCAAATTCGCTTTGATGATTATCGTATTCTTCATAATATTATTCTTTTTGTATATTCCGGATTTGTTTCCGCAGTGTTCATGCTGCGGGAAAAAGAAGTTCAGGTTTTTTTTCAGGATACACAAGGTGGTTGGGATCAGCCCGGGCTACAGGGGCTGCCGCTCTGTCTGCAGGAAATGCTGCAAAAAATATGATTTAAAGGACCTGAGTGATCTTGACAAATTGATGAGCATTACAAGAAAGCTTAAGATAAGACGGCTCTCGGATGATATATGATAATCATATATCGGCGAGAGCTTCTTAACCGCCTTTCAAGCACTTCATGGGTAATGCCCCGGATATGATACAGTCCCTTAAGAACCGTCCCGCAGCAACTTTACCTGAGTGCCACCAGCACACATGCCAGCACATATTTCAATCCCTTGGCCCTTGTGAATTCCAGCAGCTCATCGTCATACGTGCCGGGCTGGAACCATATATATTCAATACCAAGCCTGGCAGCTTCCTCCAGGATTGGCCTGCCTCTCTTTGGCGATACCACCATGTCGATCACATCAGGCTTTTGCGGCAATGAACTGAGATCCTTAAAGCACTGGTTGCCCTCAATACTCTCATATTTCGGATTTACAGGATAAACTGTGCATCCTCTCGACAGAAGCTTTCTGTAAATTTTATTGCCGAACTTCTCAGGATCATTGTTTGCTCCGACTACAGCCCAAATCTTTTTTTCAAGCATCTTTTCCTCAAGCATTTTCTCCTCAGACATAATCCTAATCATCCCATTTCACGAATTTTTCTCGCTTCACTGCTATATTCATACCAACGTTTTTGACTTTTATCGATAATATTGTATATTAAATAGTGCAAATTTATTTAGTATAAGCAATCATACCATCTATACCCGGATTCTGATATATTCTCTCCGTTGCATGGTGTTAAAGCATTTCCGTCATACATGATCCTTCTCTTCCCCTGGCATTCGGTTCTGGCAATCAATATGAAGTTTTTCTGAACATGATTAAAACAATCAGCTGAATTGCTATTGTCATATTCTGTCGATTTATGTACAATATTCACATTAACTTAATGGTGATGATACAGCATGAAAAGATTGGGCCTTTTAGCAACAGTAATCGCCGTCCTCATCACATCACTTTCTTTTCCCGTCTGTGCACAACCCGCTCAAGCAGAATCCGGCAATACTTCACTATTATGTGCTCTATAACAGCAAAAAGGCTGACAGTTCCGATTTAGCCGCTATCAGGCAGTATGCCGGCCGGCTGGAACAGTCCGGAGAAGTGGTCCTGAAAGATACTTTTGCTTATAAAACCGCTGTGCAGGTTTATGAATAACTAAAGGAAGCAATACCACGATTGTTTTAACACTCGACAGCAAAACGGCAAAAATAAACGGAAAAACTGTTTCTCTCGACGCTGCTCCATTATCTGTCAGCAGAAGGACCCTGGTGCCTGTGCGGTTCATATCTGAAAGCCTGGGAACTGATGTATACAGGGATAAAGAAGCCAAAACAGTTTTCGTGACTTCCACTGGGGATTAGGAATTTCAAAATCCGGATGCACTGAAATAACAAGGCTGCAGTACTCATTTCAGACTGCAGTCTTGTTTTTTATGTAAAATTACCTCTGTAAATGAAAGTTTGCATCCGTGGATGCGGACAAACCTATCCCCTTATACGTTCCGGATTATATATGACCTGGCAGCCGGCTTCACCGGCAAGCAGGCCGGCAACAACGGCTTTATCAGTAGGTATGCCTTTTGTCTTTCCTTCAAGTATACCTTCCAGCAAGCCTGTAAGTTCCTTCAGAAAGCCCGCGGGCTTGTGGGCATTTTTATGTCCCGTATATATCTGATCAAATTCATGTGCCCTGCAGCTTAGTTTCCGGACGGTTTCGTAATACCGCCGGACGCTGGACGACTCCGGCAGGTGCAGCCATAGCCGTTCTATCACGCCGTCGCCTGAAAAAAGGATACGTGCCTTACTGCAAATAAATCCTGTACTGCCGGGCGTATGTCCGCAAAGGTCAACCGCTTCGAGTGTGTATCCTCCGAGATCCAGTTTCATTCCCGGAAAAAGCGGAACTGTCCGCGGCAACCCGGCATTTGCCCATTGTTCAGTCTGCACATCGTTCAGTCCGAATCTCATTTTCACGCGATGTTTTACTTTCTGTCTGAAAGCCGGACCGTACATCTTCATTAGCCGGGCATCTTTTTCGTTCAGGTATATCTCATCAAAGCAGCCAGCCCCTAAAATATGGTCAGGGTGTCCATGAGTGCAGAATGTTGTTACAGGTTTATCAGTCAGGTCTCTGACAGCCTCATAAAGGTCAAAGCTGCCATAGCCCGTGTCAATAACAGCCGCACGTTCAGTACCGGTCAAAACATAAATACATACATCGTACTCCTCTATCATGTAAATGTCAGGTTTAATTTGCCGCACGCTGTACTTTTCCGCTTTCATTTTATTCGCTCCCCCTCTGCAGCCTTATCCCATTCACTCTCTGCTATCCCTTCACCGCTCCGATGGTCATTCCTTTTACGAAATATTTCTGGAAGAAGGGGAAAATAATCATAATCGGAATGATTCCCAGAACGGCGATAGCCATCCTTACAGATACACTGGGGACACTGGCTGCGCTGGTCGGAGCCACAGTGCTGCTCGTCTGCGAAAGGAGAAACTGGATATCCGAAAGCATCCGGTTAAGCAGTACCTGGATGCTGTACAGTTTTGCGTCGCTTATATAATAGAGCCCGTTCATCCAGTCATTCCAGTATGCAAGGCCTGTAAGCAGACCTACTGTGGCCAGGATCGGAAGCGACAGCGGAAGCACGATCTTAAAGAATATCGTGAATTCTCCGGCACTGTCGATCTGTGCAGCTTCAATAAGTTCCTTGGGAATATTGGTACTGAAGAAATTTCTCATCAGGATTACATTAAATGCATTCATAAGAAGTCCCGGGATAATCAGAGCCAATACGGTATTTTTTATGTGGAAAAATCTTGTCCACATTATGTATGAAGGTACCAGCCCTCCATGGAACAGCATCGTAAAATACACAATAAAAGAAAATAAATTTCTTTTGCTGAAATCTTTCCGCGAAAGAGGGTATGCCAGCATAGTGGTAATGATAAGGCTGACTGAAGTACCCACGACTGTTACGAAAATGGTAATAAAGTAAGAACGGAAAATAATATCAGCCTTTTTGAAAATGTATTCATATGCATCCAGGCTGAACTCTTCAGGGATAAACCTGTACCCGTTGAGCACCAGGGATCTCTCAGAAGCAATGGATGACATAAACAGTATAACAAACGGCATCAGGATAAAAGCTGCCAATACGAAAAGTATAATATTTATAATGACCTGGAAAGCAACATCATCTTTCTTTTTCATCTATTCATCACCTTTAAAACAGAGCATTTTCACTGTCGATTTTCTTAACCGCGCAATTTGCCAGCAATACCAGGATAAAGCCTACAACAGACTGATAAACGCCCGCAGCGGATGACATCGATATGTTGTTCATCTGCAGCAGTGCCCGGTAGACGTATGTATCCAGGGTATTTGTCACAGGGTACAGCATGCCCGAATCCAAAGGAACCTGATAGAACAGGCCGAAATCAGAATAGAATATCGTACCGATATTCATTAACACTACAACAATAATGGTAGGCTTAACCAGGGGCAAAGTAATATGGGTGATTTGCTTCCACTTCGAAGCTCCGTCAATCATGGCCGACTCATAATATGTTTTATCAATTCCAACTATGGATGACAAATAAACTATTGCTGAAAATCCCACATTTTTCCATGCATTCACAATTATCAGAATAAGCGGCCAGTATTTCGGGGAAGAATACCATGATATTTCCTCAAGGCCAAGCAGCGGCAGCAGCGTTTTGTTAAAATAACCGTTATCACCGCTTAGAAATGCATAAACAAGATAGCTCACTATTACCATCGAAACAAGGGACGGAAGCAGCAATACCGTCTGATAAATGCCCGCAAGCTTCCTGAATACAAGCTCATTGAGAAATACGGCTGTAATGATTCCCAAAATGTTTCCGACCGCAATGAAAGCAATATTATAAAGTAAAGTATTTCTGGTGATAATGAGTGCGTCAGAAGTCTGGAACAAAAACCTGAAATTTTGCAAGCCGACCCAGTCGCTTCTGAAGATCCCTTTTGAGTAATCAATTGATTTGAATGCTATAAATATGCCTATCATCGGCAAGTAATTGTTTATCAGCAGATATATAAGGCCCGGCGCCATCATTATGTACATATATGGATTGATGCTCTTTTTTCTGACAGTATGTACATTACGCATTTAAATTCTCCTTACATTTCTGATTTGTAAAGGACAAAGAGTCAATAGACATTCCTGTACGGGGATATGTTCTTTATAACCTGTGTTACAGCAGGCAGGCCTGCCAAAAGCTGTTCTTTCCGCAAAGCTTCCTTTTGACAGACCTGCGCCGGAACATGTATTACTTTTTGTTTGCTTCAACCCACTCATTAAGTTGTCTCTGCTTTTCTGCTATAACATCATCGATACCTGCTTCTTTCAGTTTCTTAATGAAATTGGGAAGCTCGACCTCAGGATCGACACTGCCGCATTCCAGAGCCCTCTGATACTGGCTCTTTACATTGGAAACAGCCGTATACTGGGACTGTACCGGAGTTATATCAAAGGTAAAGCCAAAGGCATTTGATATTTCAGCACCTTCATTTTGTTTAACCCTCTGTGCCATATAATCCGCGGAATATCCTGAATCCTTAAATGCGTATTGCAGTGCGGTATTTCCGAACATCCAGTTGAACGGCAGGTCATATCCTCTGTCTGCTGCCTCTTCGGGCGTAAATGATATCGTACCGTCTTCATTCTTTACGTAATGTTTGCCTTCGATACCCCAATAAAGAGTATTTACCGCTTCTTCATCCTTGTACATTAAATTAAGCCACTTCATTGCCGCCTCAGGATGCTTGCTCTGAGAACTGATTCCGCAGCTGTAGAAGCCCACGGCTGAAGTAATTATAGGTTTGTTCAGAGCCTTAACCATTGTAGGCTGCCCCTGCTGACTGACACCAGGATGATGATAAGCATGGTCAAGGTCATCGAGTATATCTACATAGAGATAGCTGAAGACTTTGCCCTGATTATACATAACGCTGCCGTTTTCAGTAGTAGTAGCTGCATCCTTCAGGATATAGCCTTTCTGATACCAGTCACGCATCGTACAAACAATATCTTTGTACTCTTCGGTCTCATACAGATCCACAACATTGTAGTTGTCATTGCCGATCAGAACGCCGATACCGTCACCAAGCATATCGATCTTATCGATTTTGTCACCCATCGCATAACCGACAAGCAGACTGCTCTGGTTCGGCGCTATACAAACCATTTCAGGTTCATTTGCTTTCACTGTTTCAAATATTTTTGCAAGATCCTTATAACTCTTTACGTCATCCAGATTTTAATTATATTTGTTTAGTATATTTTCGTTTGCCGCGATCGCTACAGGATAAACCTTTGATCCGTTGAAAGGAATCGCATAGATCTTGCCATTGATCTTACCGTAATCAAGAAGATTTCCCAATGATGAAACTATATCCTGCCCATACTTATCCAATAAGTCATCAGCAGCCATGAGCTGATTCTGGCTTGCCAGCGTGCTTACAGGCGTATAGAAGGGGATGAAAAACAGGTCCAGGTCTTCGCCGCTGGCCAGCATTACATTGAGCTGCTGGGAATATGATGCAACATTGATGATCTTTATGTCTGCTTCGACATTGATCTTTTCTCTGGTAATCTCCTTCACTTTTTCAAATACTTCGTCCTGATCCCGCGCCTGTTCACCCCAGGCTATAGAAGCAAAGACGATTTTTTCAGGTTCGGCTGATTCTGTGCTATCGGCGCTTTGTGTGCCTGCCTGGCCGACGGATCCATCTGCCTCATTGTCAGACGATGCTGTTTTATTACTGCAGGCAGTAAACAGCATAAACATGGCCATAAGCACACAAGTCAGCCTTATCAGCACTTTGGATGTTTTCATAGACTTTCCTCCTCAATGTTATGATTTTTCTCACTTAAATCTTATTGATTTCTGTCCATGATTTCTTTAAAAAAACTGACCCTCATTTTCAATTTAATGACTTGCCATTGATGACATGTTTATGGTGACCTGCTTATAAAACGGTTTTACCTTTCACATCTCTGCCGGCACTTTTTGCGGAATTCCGCAGGTGTAATCCCTTCGAATTTTTTATAAACCGTGGAAAAATAAGAGAAATTGTCATATCCCACGAAAGCTGCGGCTTCGCTTATACTCATTCCGGCTTTTAGCAGTTCCTTTGCCCTGCTCACACGCAGCCTCGCCTGGTATTCAGGAATGGACAGGCCTGTCTCCTTATTGAAGATCCTGGATATGTAGTCGGGATTTAAGAAAAATTTGCTGGCGATATCGTTTCTGCTGATATCCTTGTTGAAGTTTTGCTCTATATACTCCTTTATTCTGTCTATAACCGTTTTCAGCTTCCGGGTCTCATTGATGCAGTCAGATGCCCTGTTAACAGTAAAATCAACCCATTTTAGCATATCGTAAATTGAATTTACGGCATGACTGAAAAGCAGATTAGACTTCTCGTCCGAAAACAGTTTGTGAGCCTGTATATGTTCCTGTTCAAGGACGGAAAATACCATCTGCAGAAAATCCTTCTGAAAAGCATTCATAAAAAAGGCATCTATTTCAGACGTTTTTGCGGCTTGTTCAATATATTTTTTAACTGAAACAAACAGCACCGATTTTTTGTCATTTTTAAGCATATCTGCCCACCTGGCTGTATCCGGCGGAGCGGGTTCCTTTTTCTTCCGGCAGGCACCGTATTCTTTTATATCAAAGACCTTATTAACAGAGCAAACGTTATCCAGGTCAATGTCCTCCAGTTTCTTTTCAAGCAGGCCGGCCTCTTCGCAGCGGACATACTCTCCGAGATAACAGTTTACATTGCATCCCAGGTTTGCATTGCAGAACTCAATAAAGGTATTGCAGTTCTTTTTGAATTGCTCTGTGCCTATTTTCTCCATTATATTTTTTTCAAGGACAAGTGAAAGATACTTTTTTGTGCCTTTTTCAATGCAAATAATATTGCCCGATTCTAATCCGTCCAGAATAATCTGAACGGCAAAGTTTTTTATAATAAAGCGGTGCGAGGAATCATCAAACTTCCCGTCTGTATTCTGATACCGTGCATAAGAAATCAGGGTGATGAAATATTCTTCGTTCAGGTCAACGTCAACTTTTCTTTTTGTTACCATTTTTTCCAGCTCGTTTCTGTCCGTGGCCGAATTCTGCAGCAGCAGTTCTTTCCAGAACTGTTCCGTTATCACACTGTGGTTTTCTGCCCAATACTCTTCATAAAATTTGTACTGCAACATCATCTTATTGAGTTTTACCCTGTTGATGGCCTTCTGAACAGCTTCCTCGATTACAGATAAAGGTGAGAGTTTAATAATATAGTCAACACATCCGAGCTGGATGGCTTCCTTTGCGTAACTGAACTCTGCATGGTTTGTAAGAAAAATGTTTTCTGTACTAAAAGACTTTTCACGGACCCACCTGAGAAGGTCTATCCCCGTTCCTCCGGGAGCTTCTATATCGCAGAGCATAATGTCGATATCGGGGTTTTGGCTAAAGGCATCCTTTGCCTGACTGACGCTGTATGCAGGATAGATTTTTTCAATACCCAGCCTGTTCCAGTTAATTTTGTTTATCAGCATTTGAACGGTGCTTATATCGTCGTCAAAAATCAGTATGTTCATTGGTTCACCTCAGCTGGTATAATTATCTCGACCTTCGTGCCTGATAAATCGGAACTGGAAACCACAGCTTCCGCCCTGCCTGAATATATTAGTTTCAGAGTCTGCTTTATATTCCGGATACCAAAATTCTTTCCGTCATCCTTGCCTTTCCGGTCCCCGTTGTCATTGATCCGCCTGATTTCTTCATCGGTCATACCTTTGCCGTCATCTTCAACTGTGATCTTTACAAAGGCTTCCTCCTGTATCTGTGTGAGTTCAGTTTTTATAAAAACGTTAACTGTTTTTTCGAAGGTTATGGCATGCTTGATGACATTTTCTACAAATGTATGAATGATGAATGGCGGGATTTTTATGTTTTCTGATTTTTCATCTATCTGCATTGTGTGGGACAGATAGCCTGAAAAACGGAGTTCCTGCATCGAAAGGTAATTATGGACATGTTCTGTTTCATCTTTGAGCGGTACCAGCGTAAAATTGCTTCTGAACATATAGCGTATGTAATTTGACAGGTACTGTATGAACTCGTACATAGACTGATAATTGCCCATCTGTGCAAAGTTATAAATAGTAGTAAGCGCATTCATAAGAAAATGTGGTTTTATCTGTGTCTGATAATAGCGCAGCTCCAGCTTCTGCTTTTCAATGATTTCTTCATAGACATTTATTTTCAGAGCTTTTATCTGGCTCGTCATTGAATTGAATGCATGATATAATTCCCTGAACTCTGTGGAATCCTTTTCATCACTGATTTTATAATCAAGTCCGCCTTCTTCTATCTTTGTGATTGCTGTCTTCAATTTATCCATTGGCCTGAGAATCCACAGGTAGATGACCCAAAGCAGGAAAGGCAGTATAAATACTGCCAGAACAGAAATGATTAAAATAAAATACTGTATTGAATCCAGCCCTTCCAGAATGTTCTTATCAGGGATCGCTATCAGCAGCCTGAAATCTCCTGTGCCGGACTGACCTCCGGTAATAACAAACTTTTTGCTTTCACCGGACAAATAATATGTGCTTAAGTCACCCATAAGGTCTATTCCATTATCATTGACAAACTGCTCATTTGTCAGCGGCCTTCCGTTAAGATCAGAAAATATGAAGGAACTGTCCTGTCCGTTGCTGATGCTGTCCAGTGGTCTGGCAATTTCATTGAAGTTTATGAAAGCGCCAAAATATACGTCGTCTCTGACTACGACTCTTAACAGGTAATTCTGCCCGTTTACCGTCTCAAGGGTCCATTTGTTTGCCGCCCTGTAGTCTGCTGCATCAAACATCGATTTTGTGTAACTCTTTAGTTCCTGGCGCTCAGAGTAAGTGGTGCTGCTGCTGTAAGCATAAAGGTAGTTGTCAAAGCTTTTGGTATATATAAATAAAAAGCTGACAATATCATCGTACAAAGCAATGTCATTGCGGATTTGCATGGCCAGGTTATAATTTGCAAAAAACCTGGTACTTTCATCGCTGCTGCTCAGGCCCAGAACATTTCCGTCAACAGAGCCGTCACTTATCGATGACAGTTTGAACAGGTAGCCTTCAATTTCATTGATTGACTTATCAACCTGATCTATATAAAGGCTGGTCGTACTTACGCTTGCCTGGGCTATCTGGTGCCTGACCAGCCTGAGATAGTAAATATTATTATAATTAATTAAAATGAGGAACGGTAATATAATCGCAGTTATTGTGAATATTATTTTAAATTTAATCGAATCTTTTGGCATTACACTATTCTCCCTTAATAAGTGGTTCCCGATTTTACACTATTAAAGTAAGAATATTGCATAATTTCAATAACTGTAATTATAGTCCGCAACCATGTATTTAGCAATACTTTTGCCTTACTGCCGGTTTTTGCGGAATCTTCCCCTTTCCGGATAACAGATAAATGGCATTTATATGAACGAAAAAGGGTGTCCCTGGCATATGTGTTCAACCATAGACAAGGCATAAATTTTGCATCTTTATCAACAGAAAAACACCCTCCGGTATGCACTCAATAATACATACGGGAAAGGTGTCTTCGGTCTGTATATAGTCTGTTCAGTATTCAGAAGCAACTCTGCGATATACCATGATTTGTGCAGACTGCTTATGTATACCATCACCCGGCAATCAAGGGAAGCTGGGCGAATCCTGCAAACCCTCTTACTCTTCGTCCTCTTCCTCATCCTGATCCCAGTTGTGGTAAACGTTCTGGACATCGTCCATGTCCTCAAGGGCTTCGATGAGGCGGTCCATCTGCTCTATCTGCTTGGGATCGGTGAGCCTGGTCATTGTGGTGGGGACCATCGATACTTCCGCTTCCGCGAACTGATAACCCTTTGCCTCAAGAGCCTCCCTTACCTTTGAGAAATCTCCCGGATCAGTAGTGATTTCAAAGTAATCGTCATCGGACTTCATATCTTCTGCGCCTGCATCGAGCGCCTCCATCATGAGGTCGTCTTCCGATATGTTATCCGCTTTCTCGATCAGTATAACACCCTTTTTGTTGAACATGAATGATACACTGCCTGTCTGTCCCAGATTGCCGCCGAATTTATCGAAGTAGTGTCTTATGTCGCCGGCTGTCCTGTTCCTGTTGTCGGTCGCGGCTTCTACTATCACTGCCACTCCGCCGGGGCCGTATCCTTCATATGTTATTTCTTCAAAATTGGCTCCATTATCTTCACCTGCAGCCTTTCTGATGCTCCTGTTGATATTATCATTGGGCATATTTGCAGCTTTGCATTTTGCTATAACGTCTCTGAGCCTGGAATTGGATTCGGGGTTCGGCCCTCCCTGCTTTACTGCTATTGCAATTTCCCTGCCGAGTTTTGTGAAAATTTTGCCCCTCTGGGCATCTGTTTTACCTTTCTTGATCCTGATGTTTGCCCATTTCGAATGGCCTGACATACTAATACCTCCATTACGCTTAACTTATTCCTAATTCGCGGAAATATATTTACATATAAATAAATCAGGTATAAAATAATATTGTTAATTTTTGGTAATTCTTATTTTTACAGGAAATTCGAAGTCCGCACATATATGATATCATATACTCTTTAAAAGATAAAGGGTGAGCTTCATATGAATCATCTGGCTGTCCCGGCAGTCATTATACTGGTATCTTTATTGACAGTAATTCTGATACTGTATATTAAATCACAGCGTATGCTAAAATCACTGAGGAAGCAGCTCAATGCAGGCATTGAGGACGATAAGAGAAAAACGGCGTTTTTTTATAAACTGACCCACGATCTGAAAACACCTCTGAGCGTTATTATGGGAGCTGTGCAGCTTATTGAGTCCAGGAATGAAAAAATGCCCCAGGATGAATATGTATCGAAAAACCTCAGGACAGTAAAGCAAAACTGCATAAGAATGCTCAGGCTTATAAACAACCTCCTGGATCTGGCAAGGTCCGAAGCCGGTTACCTTGCACTGAATCCTGTAAACTGTGATCTGAATATGTTTCTTGAAGAAATGGTCTCCTCCGTACAGCCTTACGCGGAAAAGAAAGGCCTGAAACTATACTGCAGAAAATCACCGGAACAGGTCATAACAGCGCTGGATATCGAAAAAACTGAAAGGATTGTGCTTAACCTGCTTTCAAACGCCATTAAATTCACAAAACCCGGAGGAACTGTAACGGTATCCTCATACAGTTCCGGCGGCAGGGCCTGTATTTCAGTCAGGGATTCCGGCATAGGGATCCCGGCCGATAAACAGAGCAAAATATTCCAATGTTATGAGCAGGCAGGCCATTGTCCGTCAGCCGAAAAGGAAGGAAGCGGAATAGGCCTTTCCCTGGTTAAAACCTTTGTAGAGATGCAGCAGGGAAACATAAAGATTATAAGCGAAGAGAACAAGGGCACAGAGTTCATCATAGATTTTCCAATAAGATCAGTCGAAACATCGCCGGGGTTCCATGAACCGGCAGATTTCAGGCACATGTTCGAAGAAGATGTAAAAATAGAGTTTTCAGGCGGACAGCCGGTTTCCACCTGACGTTCGGCTTCTCCTTTGCAAACTGATAACCGTTTGTCCGCGCTGATACCGTTTATTCGTATTTATCGTGTCTGTTTCATATCTTCCTTGTGATATAAACCTTTTCTCCTGCCGATATGGCCGCTCTTCCGTTCGACGCTTCTGTCACGGCAGCACAGAATGAATCATACTCGTCAACGGGCACATATACATACATTCTGACATTCTCCGTATAGACAGTGTTTTTTATTTCGTATCCGCTGGAAGCCGCCATTGCCTGCAGCTTCCCCAGGATGGAATAATCCATTGATATAACTGTTTCAACACAAAGCAGCTTTTTTACTATTCCGGCCGCTTCTATACCCAGGGAAGCGCTTTTCCCATACGCACGGACCAAGCCTGACGCACCGAGCAGCGTTCCTCCGAAATACCGTGTGACAACTACTGCGACGTCCTGTACACCGGCCTTTTTTATGGCCTCGAGTACAGGCATTCCGGCTGTTCCTGAAGGTTCGCCGTCATCGCTGAATTTTTGCAGTTCATTATCGCCGCATATGTAATATGCGTAGACATTATGCGTCGCATCCCAGTATTTTGTCCTCAATTCATTTACAAAAGCCTGCGCTTCGTTTTCAGATGCTACCGGTTTCACTGACGAAATGAAACGGGATTTCTTTTCTTCCATTTCGGCTGCAGCTTCTCCGGAGACAGTCAAATAATTTTTACGCATAACACGCTCCCATGAACGGAATAAACAGTATAAATCAACGAATGGCAGCATATGCTGCTGCCATTCATTATAACACATTGTCATTATAGATTTTTATGATGTAATTTATCGCCTCATTTATAACTCATTTATAATATTTATAATTATTCCACTTTCATTTCAGGCTGAATGCTCTTTATATATTAAAATATATTAAACGGCTACAGAAATTATTTCTTTGTATTTTCTGTATGATAAATTCAAAAGAGCTTTGTCCTGACTGTAAGTGACAAGTTTCATCGCTTCTTCGACTTCAAAATACCCCGCATCCATAAATTTTTCTTTATCTTTGATCTGATAATAAAGATTGTTTGATTTCATGATGTACCAGATAATTTTATTACAAACCGGTTTCTGACGTGTTACGGAAAAGAACTCATAATTGGTGTGACCTGCTGTTGAAACGATCTCCGCTGCGATGTCGCCTTCCTCTTTCACTCTTCTTAGGGCAACATCATGCGGCAGCTCGCCGTTTCGGATAACGCCTTTCGGGAAAACCCATTCTCCCTTTTCATTCTTGAGGAGAAACACTTTACTACCGCAGAAGACTACCCCTCCCGCGCAGTTCCTGACTAACATATTAAGGTCCCTTCCTTTCATCGGACGTCTTTGCCTGGCAAAGACATCTGTTACTATATTATTATGATACCCCATGTGCAAATTTTATTCAACTTTCAATAATGTTCAATGAATAATTTCTTGCGGATTTATCTTCATTACTTATCACAAATGGTGCAAATCTCGTTCTCTTGCTGTAACCAGCCTTTAAAACGCAGATATTGCAAAAACGGGCGCATCATCATTTATTTCCCAGAATCTCTGTTATTTGCCTGTATTTTTCTCTTCTGTCCAGTTCCAGTCCCCTGAACGGAATCTTTCCTGCCTCCTTGTCCTGATCGAGCAAATCGGTGCCGCCGGTCCTGATACGGTATTTGACGCCCGATGCATTTAACACGGTCGGAGCAATGTCAATGAATGAAGCGACGATCTCATCTTCGCGATACCTGCGCCCATCGGGCGTGATAATAAAGAGAGGTACGAATTCGTATCTGTAATCGCCTATAATCATAAAAGCTTCCTGGTAGGAATCATTCCCCACCTGCGGCGTATGATCGCCGAAAATGATTATCAATGCATTGTCATGCTGCTTTTTTATTTCGCTGACATACTCCTCAATACATTTATCCACATAGGCCATCGAATTATAATACCACTTCAGTTTCTTATCATCGATATCACTGAACGCCGGATTGCTGTAATAACCGGAAACATTGGTGAAAGGCCCGTGACTGGACATGGTGATCACATATGAAAGCACAGGGGCATCAATATCTTTTACTGCGTCGAGGGCAAAGCTGAAGACCTGGCTGTCCGGCGCGCCCCATCCAACTTCTTTGAGTCCCATTTCATCGATATCGTAAAATTCATCGAATCCAAAGCTGTGGAAAGCCACATCCCTGTTATAGTACCTGCCGATATTGCCATGGAATCCATACGCTTTATATGAACCGGCGGTCAGTTGTTTTACAAATGAATTCGGATAGCTGTATGATGAAAGCTTTATGGACGGATAATATGTCAGTGGCTCCAATGTGTTGATAACAGAGAATTCGCAGTCAGATGTCCCACCTCCGAAATGGTAGCTTAACATATATGGGTAATATACACTCTCTGTGGTCAGTGAATTCAGGAACGGCATTATATACTGGTCCTTGTACTTTTTGCTGACAATAGCCGATTCCATGGATTCTACCTGTATGATAAAAATATCAGGGTTGTTTCCGGATTCAGTTTCATTTACAGTTTCAGGCCCATAACTGAAAGATTGAATGTATTCCTGCTCAGTACCTGATTTCACGATGCCGACTATATTATTCACCAGAGTGCCGTAGCGCTGGACTATGAGCGATTCCCCGAGACGTATGCTGTCTGCGATCTGAGTGATAAACATTCCGTCCCTGTAGTGTCCGTACTGGGTATATGCCGTGATAACCAGCGATATGGCCATAACGGCGTTGACAGGGATCATCAGCTTTTTTCTCAGCCTGTGCACCCGGGGATACAGTATGAATATGCATATAAAAAACGGAAGATCCAAAAGTGCGATAAGCAGCACAGGGTTGCTGGGAGATGACGAATTCAGTACCGCTGTCAGCCCTTCGTAGAAATTGGAGATAAATACGTTAAAGTGCAGATAACTTTTAAAATAAAGAAAGTATGCAAGATTTATAATTATATAAATAACCTGGACGATATAAAATACGGTCAGTACAATCCGTTTTTTAAAAAGAAACAATATAGGGTATACCATCAGCAACACAAGTACCGTAAGAAGGAACTTGTATCTGAACATCCATATATCGGCTCCGGGCACCAGTAATTGATTGAAGTAAGCTATTTTAAATGCTCCAGCAAGGCCAAACAGTATAACAGAAATAACCGATATGATATCCGTTTTTTTCTCAAATGTCCCGTGAAGCCACTTCCTGCATCTGATAAAAAAAATGTTTTGCATTTCATTTCCCGCCATAATATTATTTTTTCTCTTTACCGGGCATATACCAATTTAATTTATTATAAATCAAAGTTTCAAACATGTCGATATAATAGAACGTAGCTGTAATGCCTGACACTTCCACATTTATATAAAGAAAGATTTTCCGGAGTTCCCGTTATTGGATAATGAGGTGCAGTTCCATGGATGGTACGGTTTTAATACTGGATTATTCTTCTTACGAGAGACAAAAGATACGGCATATACTGGATAAAACAGGCAGCTTCGATGTGATAGAGGTCGGAGATATCAGGCAATTCATGCTGCTTGATCTTGAAATAAGCGATCTTAAACTTATAATTATGGATCTGGCACTTCCTTCTGAAAAGGATGGTTTTGAAGTGCTGAAAAGGATCCAGGCTTCCCTTGGCAGCAAGGTTCCCGTAATTGTCGTTACGCAGTCTGACAGGCCGGAGCTGAAGGCGGAAACAGTCAGGTATTCCGTCAGGGATTATGTCGTGAAGCCATACCCGGTAAAAAGGCTTGAGGCATCCATAAAAAGCATAGTCCAGCCGCAGGACAGATTTTACTATGATACTAAGCAGATCGCTGACATACGTATGCCCTTCGACGCGTTTGTCGAGCGCGAAATCCTGCTTTCAAGAAGGGCAGGCATACCGTTGTCGCTGCTGCTGATTACCACCCTCGAGCTGGAACGGGGCAGGAATGCCGGGGAACCAATAACGGACAGTTACAGAAAATCCGTCTTCGGCATCGCAGCCAGAATGGCAAGGGAGGCCCTCCGTGCTACAGATACCATAGTCCAGAATGGAGACCGTGATATTATCATCGTGCTTCCATGCACAGATGAGGCCTGCGCCCGGCTGGTATGCGACAAAATTATCAGGCTTACCGAACCCGAGTTCAAAAAACTGTCAGCCGACAGGAATATGCACATTTATCCGGTCTATGTCACATCGCCGCAGGACGGTGAAAGTTTTCAGGCCCTTATGCACAAGGCATTCAAAAAGGTTTCTGATAAGGAAATGCTGGAAAAGATCGTTTCCATACCCACCGGCACAAGAAAGTATGCCGCCAGCAGCTATAACAGGCATAAATTTTGGCTTTGACGTGCATTGGCCATTTCATTCGAAATTTGTCTTTATCCTATCGATCTCTTTGTCGTCCAGCTGATAAAGCATATACACCAGCCCGTCAATCTCCGCCATAAGCTGCTTTGCTTCTGTATTGCTGCTGTTTTGACCGTAGTTTTTGAAGATCTCAAGCAACTTTTCCGCACGGCAGGCTATCTGTGCCTGCAAAGTCCGGCCGGCATCTGCCAGCGGCAGTTGTTCGAGCATATGTTTATTGATGGCCAGGTAATCCCCTGACAGATGTCTTTCATGGTATTTCTCGCTCACATACCATGACATGAACTTGCTGTTGATCAAACCAAGCAGGTAAAGCGGATCATAGCCTCCGAAACCATATATGGCATATACGCCCACTCCCAGCGCCAGAGGTTCTTTGCTGTAGTATGCTTCAAGTTCCCTTGTGAGTCCTGCAATGCATATTTTTTCACTGCACCAGAGATTCCACTTGCTGTCAGCTATTTTCTCACCTTTTGTTATGTACGGCTTCCGGTATGTTGTGCCCATATATCTGATGCTTTCATGCCTTATGCGGTACTTGTCTATCGAACCGCTTACGGCAAAAGGTATCCAGGGTCTGTCCGACTGAATCCCTGACTGTATTTCTGTTCCATCAGATACTAAAATGTCTCCGGTACAGTCAGGTCTGTGTTTTATATGCTCCGTTCCCTGTTTTATATACTGTTTCAGAACTGCGGCCTGAAAGCCTGCTGCACCTGATGCTATCCTTATGTCATGGTTTGCAAATGTATCGTATTTCTTCAATTCAGGCCTGATGACAAAACACCGGCCGGCAAGTTGCCTGAGACTGCCTGCTGAATATTCCCGGTACTGCTCCGGCGGATCAGATGATAAGCCGCCGGGTGATATGCCCCCGGGCGCCTGTTCTTTGCAGCCGTGTGCCCGCTTTTTGCTGTCGGGCGACTGATTTTTGCTTCCCGGCATCAGTTTTTTGTTGCCGGTTATTATTACAGGATATACGCCGACTCCGGAGAAAACCCTGATATCAGACACGCTGATGCTGTACCTGAGTCCGTTCTTTTTCAGATATCCGAGTACCGGCGCAGCATACTGTGATACGAGCAGTTTGTTCGGGACTATCCAGCAGTACACACCATTTTCGTTCGTCCTGCGTATCCCGTCCAGCAGGAATGCGGCATATATATCGAAGGCGCCTTTAAGCTGCGGGAATTTATTTTTTAGGGTCCTGCGCATGTCCCGCCCTCTTTTGGCGGCTTCTACAGCTGAAATATACGGGGGATTGCCGATTACGGCGTCAAAACCGCAGGCTTCATATTCAAGAAGGCTGTCCGCACAAATAATATTGCATTTGAAACTTCCATACACAGGCATCTCCAGCATATGCGCCATGTTTCCGGACGAAGAAGTCTGCCTGCAGGCAGCCGCAATGCAATTCGTCGTTCTTTCTTTGCCCGGCATATCCTCCAGCACTCCTGCCTCATTCTTATACCGTTCAAACTCTGTCCTGAGGTCATGCCACAGCCTGAGTCTGACGATTTCAACTGCCGCCGGATCTATGTCGGTCCCGTATATGCTGTGTGTAACAGCTCTTAACTTCAATTCGAACGGATGTCTTTTGATATGTTGCATTTCATATTGCTCAGGTTTTTCAGATATTCCGGAAGATGATCTTTGTGATCCTGTACCGGCAGTTCTCTCCGTTCCGGAGCAGATATACCTGGTCATGGCAGTACGAAGCTGTACTATTTCATGCAGCATGCCTGTTACATAGGCACCGCAGCCTGTTGCCGGATCGAATACCCTGATGTCTTCAAGTGCTTTATCCGCAGCTTTAATAGTATCATTGTCCTTGTATAACTGACAGCTCATTGCGGCATCTGAATATAACCGGTTCATCAGGTCACATACACAATCAAACGAGAGTTCCAGTTTATTGGACAGGTAATGCGCCAAAACATCCCTGCACATGAACCTGACGACCTCAGGAGGCGTGTAATATGTGCCGGAACTTTTTCTGGCACCGGCATCCATGCTGTTCTCATAAAGCTGTGCCAGAGCATCAGGATCCGATAGTTCATCAGCAGGTCCCGGCATATCATCTGCATTATATTCCGGGATTCCTGCTGCCGTCATATGCATAGCATGATGTACTGTAATTTTTCTATACATCTTTTCAAAGGCTTTCTGATATTCAGAATCGCCGGCAAACATCATATTTTTCATCCTTCCGAACTATTTGCTGCCGGTATGTCCGAAGCCTCCGCCCCTGTCCTCTCCTATACTGCGCGGATCCGGGTGCGGTATGAATTCAGCTTTCTTATATTCGCTGAAGACCATCTGAGCTATCCTGTCACCTTTTTTTATGTAAATGGTGCCATAAGGATTGCCATTCTTATCTATATAGAGTTTCTGTTTTGTAATGTCAGGTAATGTTTTTTCCGAAAGGGCAATTCCGCGATACTTTACCAGGTATTCGCCCAACTCTATCGGCCTGTAATTCTTTGAAAGCTCATCCAGCAGTCCGGGGTCTGCAGCAATCTGATAAGGCAGGTTTGCTATGTTATATGTATTCTGCAGCAAAACACCGACAGTATCACGATAGTCGCTGTCAATCGTGCCCGGGCCGTTGGGGATCCTTAGCTCCGTCTTCAGCGACAGTCCGCTTCTTGGCCTGATTTGTGCCTCAAGTTCACTGTCAATCGCCATTGAGAAATCCAGCGGCATAATTTTGGTTTCTCCCGGCCTTATTACCATATCCGCAGTGGCGAACAAATCGCATCCCGCCGCGCTGGCTGATGCATACTGCGGTATTTTGCCTTCTCCCGTAACGTTAATATACACCCTCACTTTATTGTCCATTTGCTCCTCCTTCTCCGGGGACGGTTCTTCACAGGCACTGTTTTTCGGGCAGTCCCCACTTTTTTAATGGCAGTTCGGGTCTGCTGAAAAAGTGCTGTTCCGGCACCACTATACTCCCCTGTAATAGTGGCCTTTTGTATATCCGGCGGCTTTTATCCTCTCCGTCAGCTTGCTCCAGGCCGCTGTCCCTTCACCTGATGCGGCAGCCCTGTAAAAGTCCGCGATGTCCTTTACAGTTTTATAATCCTCATCCCAGATATAAAGTCTGAATATGTTTACGCCTGCATCAGCAAGGTTTTTGATGCCGTCAGGCAAAAACAGCACATCTGCATTCAGTATGGTACTCCTGCAGGCAATATTGTCGCATAATACGGGAAATACTTTCCCAAGCCTGTCCTGCAGTGCATATCTGCCCCTGGCGCAGCAGCCGCTGCATTTTGATGAGCCGCTAAAGCCTCCCTTTATACTGCCAACCGGACAATACTCACTTATCATCAGCGGAAGCCGGCCATACACTGCCGCTTCCAGATCAATCCTGTCCAGTATCGTATTTTGCTGCCCGTCTGTCACGATATTTTTCAATTCAGCCGTCATTTCATATATCTGCCGCAAAGTTAACTCTGCCGATATCGCGGCACTTTCTATACCGAAGCCGGCAGCCTTTATGACAGAGCATGCGTTAAACAGGTTCAGCGATATATCTCCGGCCAGCCTGAGTCCGCGGACCCTGCCAAATCTGTGAAGAGTACCTATATTGGCAGCAAGTATGCCGTCGACCTCATTATCACCATCCGATCCTTCCTCTTCGAGTTCTTTTACAAACCTGTCGATCAGTCCCTGATAACTGCCGTTTGTAACAGCCGGCAGCCAGGCGAAAATCTCGGTTCCGGACCGTCTGGCTGCTTCTGCAGCCTGTCTGAAATCCGGCCTGCTGATCGCGGAAAATGGCAGATAGAGCCTGTCGGCTCCAAATCCGGCAAGGTCAGTGCCTTTTTCCCACCGGTACAGGTAAACCGATATTATCGGTTGATTCTTCTTTTTGCGCACATTTATATCACAATTTTCGCGTACATTTTTATCATAATCGGCGCTTTCTGCGGCAAAACACATTTGGGCCATATTACCGCCGTTTGTCATACCATCTTCTGAATCCAAATCTGCGTGCACCGGTCTGCACCGTCCGGGAGCATACTTCTCTGCCCTTGCATCATACAGCAAATCAAGTGCTTTCCTTCTTACCACATTTATTTCACTGACCGGTATTGACAGGCCGTCATGTAAATCGACCTGCAGCTCAGAAAATATGAACGGTGTTGACCCCGTCTTGTTAAGCTGATCCCTGAGGCGTTCTGCAGTCATTGGCCTGTTTATTGCCGTTTCCGGAAGAACTGTCCCTTCAGCTTCAACTGTATGGCCGTCATCATCGGAGACAGTCAGCATCAGCGGCCTGTCCGGCTGCAATACGGCAGTCCCTTTTATTCCGATACGCCTGATGTCCTTGCCTGAAAAAGTTTCACGGGCAGCTTTCATCAGTTCGGTATCAGTTGTTTTGTATACTTTTCTGCCCGGAGTGATTTTCCCTCTGAAATTTCCGATTTCAGCCAGGCTGCCTTTCGATGCTTTTTTTATGTTCCTTCCGCCTGACCTGATTACACTTACAGTCCCGCCTGGGCTGTCGGAGCTGCCGGTCCAGACCTCTATACCGTCACCGACCGTCAGGCTGTCATCCAGTTTGATTTTTATGGTTTGCTGCCTGGCGTCATATGATACCACACTGCCGATGCAGATGCCGCTGTTGTTTGGTTTTTCATAGCTCATTATAGCTGCACCGGTTTTCCCATTCAGATAGCCTGAAGAGAATCCGCCCCTGTTGAATATCTGAAGCAGATCATGCCGGTCTTTCTCATCGATATCCAGTTTTTCAGTGATTCCCCTTCCTGCCATCTCAATGCCGATGTCCAGATATTTTCTGTAAATGCGCACTACCGTTGCAACATACTCAGGGCTCTTCATCCTGCCTTCGATTTTGAGAGATCTGATACCTGATGCAGCAATCGCAGCGAGGTATCCAAGGGAGTTCATGTCTTTGGGACTAAGCAAATATGCAGGTCTGCTAATGCCGGGCATTACCCTGCTGCCCGCTGATTTTCTTTTGCCGGGATCAAATGCATGTCCTGATCCGGAAATGCCATTGCGCTCTGCGCCAGGCAGGCCGCTGCTTTCAACAAGAGTGTATGCCAGTCTGCACGGCTGGGCACATTTCCCCCTGTTGCCGCTCCTGCCCCCGATCATGCTGCTCATCAGGCACTGTCCGGAATAACAGACACACAGCGCACCATGTATAAACATTTCCACCTCAAGTTTCGTGTTCTGTGCAATCTGTGAAGCCTGTTCCAGTGTGAGTTCCCTGGCCAGCACAACTCTCCTGAATCCCATTTCTTCAAGAGCGCGTACGCCTTCGATGTCATAAACAGTCATCTGGGTACTGCCGTGAAGAGGCAGTCCCGGCAATGACCTGTGAAGCGCCGCCGCAAGCCCCAGATCCTGTACGATTATCCCGTCTATACCGGCATCACAGGCTTTTCCCGCATATGCCAGTGCCTGCGGCAGCTCATCATCATGGATCAGGGTGTTCAGTGTGAGGTAGATGTTTACGCCCCTGGCATGGGCATATTTCACCCCCTCACGAAGTTCTTCAATACTAAAATTGTTTGCCTGCTGTCTTGCATTGAACAGCTTTCCTCCAAGATAGACCGCATCGGCACCGTTTTCAACCGCGGCACGCAGAGATTCGCTGCTGCCTGCCGGAGCCAGCAGTTCGACTTTGTTTTGCATATCCGCTCCCGTTGAGCTTTTAAGCTCTATTAAAAAGTATGTTATAGCTGATATGTAAGATATATCGTGTAATTTAGTTTACATATACCATGTCCCATTATTATATTATACTTTAAAATACAGTCATATACGGGCCCTATCTCTTTATCAGCTTAAGCACTGAAGGTGTTATATCCTCCAGTGTATGGATTTCAGGATCGATGTCTTCGGGTATATTTCCATACAATATGGTCGGCACCTGGTTCTTAGTGTGGGTTTTTACCGAAAGATCTTCAATATTGCCATGGTCGCTTGTTATAAACAGGAGATCCCTGCCGGGGTCTGTAAGTTCAAGCAAAGAAGCCAGAAAATCATCCAGAAGTTTGATTACTTTTACCCCAAGTTCCATATCTTTTTTATGTCCTGCCAGGTCGGTGAGGAAAAACTCAAACAGCGTAAAATCGTTTTCCACGGCCACAGAATAATACCTGGCAGCCGCCTGCTGCGGGGTTATAATACTGATATCGAAACCATTGTCAACCAGGACCTGGCCTGTAATATCATGAAATATGCCCCTGCCGCTGTTGTAATCGTCCATTTTAAGGAAATCCAGGCCCGCCGACATGGTCATTACAGAAGTAACCGACGGTTTATATCTTTTTTGCTTCGGGTCATTCATAAGGTCCAGGTATTCCTGCCTGTACACATTGGCATTGGCAACGCTGTAACCTTCCCTCATGAGCATTTTGAACAGGTTGTCCTTTTCAATGATATCCCTCAGCTCTTTAGTCGGCTGGGCACAGACATGACGGCCGGCGGCCCTGGCTGCATTTATTCCGGTGAATATAGTCGTCTGGCCCGTTGCACTCTGCGGCAGGCCCGGTACACCCAGCAATGCGTCTGTCGGTATGACCAGGCCATCTGAAAAAAGCCTGTCGAAAGCAGGCGTCTCAGCCGCATATATCGGGTTTTTATCCGGATCTTCCTGTCCTATTCCGAACCCATCTATGAAAATAAACAATATCCTCATCAGAAACACCTTTATATTTTACTGCAGATACAGAATATCCATTACCGCTGACATTACCTTTTTATCGCCGGCTGCATGAAAAACGCTCTGCAGGAACCATCCATGCAAAGCGTCTGTCACCGGATATCTCAATAACTGCATAACCGACCGTATATCTGTACCTGATAGACCCGATGCCCATAATCAAAAATATGCCCTGAAACTAAAATACAAAAGAACGTTCGCCGATGGCTGTACTGCCACCCTGCAGAACTTTTGCGGCAATTTGCCTAATATGTAAGTCCGAAGATTAAAAACTCACGCATTAAAAATTCCACAGACTTAAAACGAATCCTTTGCCCGTTCCGCCTTATCCAGAGTATTACGCACCTCGGCCAGCTCCGCTTCTCTTTTTGCCAGGTCCAGCTTCAGCGATGTATTCTGGTCTGTCAATGACGCATTTTCCTGCTGCAGTAAGCTGTTTTCTTCCCTGAGCCGTTCCAGTTCCTCTGTTGCCTTTTGCAGTTCCGTTTTGAGTTTCTCTTCCGATTCACGGCTTTTGAAAAAATCGTCGCATACATTGATCGCCGTCAGTACAGCTGCCAGCGAAGTGCTGAGTTTGCTGCTGTGTTTCATTATGTCGGTCATTTTTTTGTCTATATACAGGCCGATCCTGTGGATGTACTCTTCCGGTTCTGTACCTACAACAGTATAATCCTTGCCGGCTATCCTCACTTCAACCTTGTTTTTGGCAGTCAATACAATCAGCATCCTTTCGGGATTTTAAGGAACTGGACTATTATAACATCAAAAATAAAAATGCAGGAGACATTTCCTGAGCGGCACTCCGGAAGCGTCTCCTTTTATTATACTATATTTCGCCAAAAAAGCATATATTTTAATATTTTTTGACTAATTTACTGTTTTTGCTGAGTGCTGGCCTCTGCTGGCTGATTTTCCTTGCCCGCCGCATAGTTTTTCAGGATATTTGTAATATCTACACCGGTAAGTCCCTTGATTGTCTCCGGCAGCTGAGCCATTATAGCTGTAATATCCTGCGTGATCTTGGATGCCCCGGAATCTCCGATCATTACGATCTTTTCAGTCTTGGACAGCGGCTGTGCTATAGCTGCGGCTATATCCGGCAGCTTCTCGATTACCATCTGCGCTATTGCCGCATCATTAAACTGCTTGTACGCTTCAGCCTTTCTGGCAAGCGCTTCTGCCTCGGCCTCACCTTTTGCTTTAATAATCTCGGCCTCTGCCAGACCTGCAGCTTTGATTGCTTCAGCCTTAGCTGCGCCTTCCGCCTTGATTGCGTACGACTGAGCTTCCGCTTCTTTCGATTTTTTGATCCTGTCTGCCTCAGCTGTAATCTCGATCTTATATCTTTCAGCATCAGCAGGCTTTCTGATAGTTGCATCCAGTTCCTGCTCTTTCCTCTTTGCTTCCTGTTCCTGCAGTTCGATCTCTTTCTCTTTCTTTACGATCTCGACCTGCATTGCTTCCTTCTGGACTTCCTGCTCCAGTATGTATTTTTTCCTGTCGTAAGCCAGGTCTGCTTCAGCCTTCTTTTCATTGATGGCAGCCTGATATTCGGCCACTTTCATTTCCTTATCCCTGTTGGCTTCCGCTACCTTGGTTTCTGCCATGAACTTGGCTGTCTGTCCGGCCTGCATTGCTTCAGCGCTCTTTATATCTGCGTCTCTCTTGGCTTCTGCCTGACCTATGACAGCATCTCTCTGAACTCTTGCGATCTGCGCTTTACCAAGGCTCTCGAGGTATCCGTTCTTATCGGATATTTCCCTGATGGTAAAGGAAATTATCTTCAGGCCCATGTTCGCCAGATCACTTGCTGCAAGCTCCTGTACCTTCTGGGCGAAGGCATCCCTGTTCTGGTTGATTTCCTCAACAGTAAGGTTTCCCACTATGGAACGCAGGTGACCTTCAAGGGTCTGTCTTGCTATCCGCATTATCTCTTCATCTTTCAGGCTGAGGAATTGCTCTGCTGCCGTAGCTATTGCTTCCTGGGTCGAATCGATCTTGACCTGTGCAATACCGTCAACAGTAACCTGAACGCCCTGTGATGTGTAGGCACTGGAGTTTACGTCTAGAGGCATGATCCTCAGCGATATTGTCTTTGCTACTTCCAGCACCGGCCAGACGAACGTTGCACCGCCCTTGACAATTCTGAACCCGACTACCTGCCCGTTGGGCAGTCTCTTTTTGCGTCCTGATACGATCAATGCCTCATCGGGTCCTACTTTAATATATCTTCCGACAAACACGGAGATAAGGATAAACAGAACGATGACAAGCACAGCTGCGATCAGTATTGGTATCAGATAACCCATTTTATCTCCTCCTTAATTTTATATTTCCATCATCTCTGCATGGTTTTTACACTGTGAGACGATGATTAAGAAAATTTACTGCATGTATTTATCAGAGCTCGATATCGTCGATGGTCATTTTCTGCTGGACCACCGCAACATTGTTTTGCACATCCCGTATTATGACGGTCTTACCTCTGTTGATCACGGTACCTTCCATAGATCTGGCAGATAAAGTATACCTCGTACCGTTGGCCACAAAAGCGATCTCGCCGAGTCCGCTCTCAGGAATCGGCGTAATGACATCAGCTTCCGTACCGACTGTATCATCGAGCGAAAAAACCGAGTTGGACTGGGAACCGTACATGAATTTCACTATGCCGAAAAACAATGCTGCTCCGATTGCTCCGGCAAATCCCAGCGCTATGAACGTGCTGATCAGGCCGTCCAGTCCGAATCCTTCCATGGATATCAGCCCGACTGCGCCAAATGTCGTAATAGCTCCGGCCATAACAAGAGGGCTGAATGGTGAAGGTGAGTCTGCGCTGTCCGACGTATCTGCTCCATGCTGTACATCCGCTCCGCTGCCGATATCGGCTCCTCCGTCACCAATCTCAAGTCCGCCGCCAATATCAGCATCAAGGCCTGCATCCAAATCAAGGCCTGTATCCAGTCCATGACCAAAATCAACATCGTGGCCTATGTCAACGCCATGGTCCAGGTCGATACCTTCACCGGATCCATGATCTCCATGGCCTCCAAGTATTAGTGAAAGAGCCGAATAGAACACTCCGAATGCCAGGCATCCTATAAATACGTAAAGCAGAATATCACCTCCGTAATCATTATTCGTGAATATTTTACCATATTTGTCCTTACAATGGCACTGATAAATATCTGCACTATATACGCAGCAAAGATCCAATTTGTTTGAAAAAATACAAAAAAAGAGGAGCAACTTACAGCTCCCGCTGAGTCGGTCCCACTGTACCGGTCAGTTATCCTGATCAGCCTGGAGAAATCTGCAGATGCGCCCCGATCATACGGCATACGGTCCTGTCTGCCGGGCATATGGCCTTATTCTCGGTTAGGTTTCATTATTCTGCCGTTTTCGGGGTCTATGTATACGAGCCAGTATCCGAAAGAACCGTATCTGAGCCTGTTTCCGTCCGCCTGAACCCACGTGTTCATTTCTCCGAAGGGCTTTATATCTATCATGTGCATTCCCGGCACACCGCATACCACGTATTTTTTCCCGTTCCTGTGCATAAATATCCCGATAATGAGGTGCCTGTATTTGTAATGGGCCATCATAACGGCGGGATTGAACATAAGGGGTGAGCGTATGTTGTTCTGGTACAATATGTTGTTCAGGTTCACAGGGTTTGTGACTCTCCACCATTTATAGTCACTTCGTCTGCTGTTAAAAGGATCGCTTGTTTCAAAATTGTCATCAAGATCCTTCTGAAGCTTTTCCAGGTCAGCTGTGGTCCGCTCCTGTGAAGATGTGCCGGCGCCACGGCTGACACGGCATGCATTGCACGGGCTCGAACCGCTGCCGTTGTTAATGAAAGCCCCGCAAATGTTGCCGTTGAGATAAACACATTCAGTATTGATCCCTTTAAGACCGGACTCATAGTTAACATCATTTGCTTCAGTTCCATCCTCTTGTCGTGCCGGTGCAGCTTCCTCCTCCTTTTCATTCTGCCTGCCTGAGAACGAAGCATCCGAAACAGCAGTATCCTGTTCCGGCCTGATCCTGTCTGGGATCCTCTGATCAGGCTGCTCTCCGGTTCGAAGGCCGTGCTCGGTTCCTGCACTGCTTTTTTGTTCTGCTCCGTTGACAGGCTGTCCGTATATCCCGGCTGTTTCGGTCCCGGTGAAAGCGACAGGCTCCGCAGCAGTCCCGGTTTCCGAAGAAAGCTCAGTTTCCGCGCAAGGATGAGCATTCACTTCAGGTTCAGCATCAACTGCCGGCCCGGCATTTGCATCAGGGCCGGTATCAGCTCCGGATCCGGTATCAGTATCAGGCCTGGCGTCCGCAGCAGTTCCGGCGTCCACATTATATTCCGTTTCATCTTCATATTTGTCTCCGGCGGCAGGCACAGCACCGCTTATAGTCCGAAAAATTTCCTGATCTCCTGCTTTTATACTAATTTTATGTTCACCGGTTGCCTCGTAAGATGCGGCATCAGCAGCCCTGCCCGGTGCAGGGCTGTCTTCAAAAGCAGTGCTTTTATGCTGTACCGGCCTGGCTTCTGTCATTGCGCTGCTTTCGAGGTGGTCGGGCAGTGCTGCTTTTTCAGATATATTTTGCGGATGGACGGTGCCTTCTTCTATATTGCCGGGAAAACTCCGCCAGTGACCGGAAACTTCCGTATCTTTTCCGTATTTGCTTTGCTGATCATCTGAGGCTGTTATCTTTCCGGATTTTATTTGCCGGCAGCCAGAAACCGCAGTCTGTTTTCCACGGTTATCATGAACTGTTCCGGTTCCCTGGAGCGCTTTGAGCAGTCTGCTTCTCCAATCCGTCCGCCTGCCTTTGTATGCCGCCAGCGGGCATATTACACTGCTGCCGCTTTTGTTTTCATATTCTGCCAGCAAAGCTGCCGTATCAAATTCATATATGAAATCTGCGTCCGGTCCGGCATACACAGGATCGAAGTCCCATTCCAGCACATTCCGGCCGGACAGAAACTTCAGTTCGCCTGCTCTGACATACTCTGCGGGATCTTTTGATGACCGGATCAAATACAGCGCATATACGAATCTGCCTTTTCCATCCCTGAGATTGTGTATAACAGCCTCCAGCCTGCCTTTCCCGCCGCGTATCTCCATCTTTAGATGGCCGGACGGCATTTTCCCGTCTTCAAATCCACTGTCTTCGTTTGAAAATATCATAAAATACCTCTGGAATTTGCTTGCAGCGGCAGAATTCATACGATCCCTCCCCGCCATCCAACAAGTATGGCCAATGACATAACTCTACCACATCTATATATATGTACTGCCATTTCAAAAAATCACACAGGCTGATCTCCGCCAACCTGTGTGATTACTTTTCAGTTCAGTGCTTTACTTCGGGCACTGATCCGGATTTATATAAAATATATAAAGAATCATATGCTGAATACAGGATCCTGATCTTACAGGCTTTCCGATTATATCCTGCTTATTCTGACTTCCTGCCGTCATCAGTTACTGCAAAAGCCCATACTTCTCTGTCACCCTGTAAAGGAATACTGCTGCTTCAGCACGGGTTATCGGGTTTCTCGGTCTCAAATACCCGCCGCTGCCCTGCAGCAGTCCATCATTTACCATAAAGTCCACAGCTTCCTTCGCATATGCGGAAATCATTTCGGAATCATTGAATGTTTTGGCTGAACCTTCCGGAGCTTCTGCCTTTCCCAGATAGTTCAGCAGGCGGTAAACGATGACTGCAGCGTCCTGTCTTGTTATATTGTCATAAGGATTGAACCTTTTCCCGTCAATGCCTTTTATTATTCCGCACCCGGCAGCATTCTCAATGGCATCCCTGTATTCCTGGGAAGGAGGGATATCCTCAAAGGAAACCCGGTTTTCCGCTTCAAAACCGGCAATACGGTAAAGGATGAGGACAAAATCTGCCCTGGTAATATTTTCTCCGGGTCTGAAATGTCCCTTTCCGTCTCCTTTGATTATGCCTTTGCCTGCGATATATCCGATGGCTTCCTTTGCCCAGTCAAAGCCATCCAGATCTGTAAACACAACCGCTGCCTGCTGAATCTTTTCATCCCCGGCGGCTGTCGTATCTGTGTCCCCGGAGGTTTCACCGGCCGCAGGGGTATTTGCCCCAGGTGTTACCGTACCAGGCGTGTTGCCCCCGGGTGTTGATGGATCCGTATTATCGGCGGGCTGTGTGCGCTGTGAAACATTTATTTCCTTCCGCCAGTCAACCGGCTCCCTGCTGTACTGGGGCACGCCGTTTTCAACACCGGTAAGTCTGAAAATTTCAAGGTTGCATATGGTGATTTTTCTGGGCTGTACCCCCGTATATCTGAAAACAACAGTGCAGATTTCCATGCCGCCGCTGTATGAGTTTTCTCCCGATGGTGATGTAAAACCGAATTTGTAGGTAATCTGATTTCCGTCCATACGGCCGTCTGATACGATGCCGTTAAGCCCGCTGCTGAAAGTGACTCCATTCACTTTACCGTCTGCGTTGCGCCGGATATCCAGGTTAGTCCTGTCATCTATTATTACATCAAACTGCGCTGATGCATATGCATCGCTTATACCGTTAAAGCTGACAGTATAACTGAATTCCGATACACCGGGGTCGAGATTTATGTTTTCAGCCGCAGCAGGCAGAGAAAACAGGCTGAAAATCATTAAAACCGTCAGTATACAGGCACAGAGCTTACTGATTTGTATCTTTTTCATATTTTATGTAACTATTCCTGCTTGTTTTAAGCGGAATAATTTCTCCTTTCCGGGCAGATTATGAACGGGGCGGTTCGCAGACCGCCCCGGCCAAAACACATTATCAGGTCAAAGCAATATGAGCGGCAATATATGCTATTATGCTAAGGTCAGCCATGTCTATAATGCCGTCACCGTTTACATCCACTGCGAATGCACCGCTGGTAAACCATCCGTCATCAGAAGCTTCCATCGCGAAGAAGGTCATTGCAATAGCAAGATCATTGCCGTTGACAATATCGTTTCCGTCAAGGTCACCTATTGTGTCGCCGGCATTCCATACCTTCGTCGAAGCCTTCCCTTCCCCGACGATTCCGCTGTAGGTCTCACCGTCTGTGCCGAAGTACATTTTGACGGATTCGATCACAGATTCTATGGACTCACCGTTTTCTATCCGCGCATCGCTCTTCAGAGTTACGGTGACCGTCGCAGCGTCAAATCTTGCTGCATCGGCAAAGCCTCCTACCTGAGCAAGGCTGAAGTAAGCAGTCGTTCCGTCTCCGTAATAGTCGACATTCTTCGTAAACAGTGAGTTCTCACCAGTGTAGGATGTGGAAATATCCGTGATTTCGAACCGGCTGTCAGATATGCTGATCAGGCCTTCCATAACACTTACTTTCTGCAGGTTGTCAACGGAAATATTAAATGTTACGGATCTGTTGTCTCCCATCAATACACTGTTGGGAGCAGCGGATATGCTCACCTGGTTGATAAGCGTCAGCACAGCCATTCCGGCATCGATCTTTTCAGAAAGTTCCGGTATATCGGACAAACCGATGCCCTGAGCAATAGCCTCACTTACTTCATCAGCTATGATCTGTGCAGCAGCAGCGGATTCATAAGTATATTTGCCGCTTTCGATTTCGCTTATCAGTTCATCAAGCTTATCCTTCAGATCAGTAAATGCCCTGTTTTGCGCAAAGAGCCAGTCAATTGCCATCTGGCCGTTTTCATCGGTATATTCGTTATATACCGGTATCCATGCGCAATGAGGATCGAATACCCAGCCGTTGTAGGGATCCATCATGGCCTTGTTTTCTTTCAGTACCGTCAGCCTGTAATCTTTCATATACGGTCCGTATGTGCTGTCGACCCACATGCACAGATTATACAGGAAGTCGTCCCTGGTCACGAATGCCCATATCGGAAGGTTTGCGTAGGATTTTGCTGCTTCTACACTTGCAGGAGTTCCGGCCGCACATATGGGTATAGCTGCAGCAGCTACATCCGGGTAAGTGTTCAGGAATGTCCATGTACTCATACCACCCATGGAGAACCCGGTAACGTATACACGGTTGGGATCTACAAGGCCTGCGTCCACCCATTTGTCAATGACCGCCACTACCTTTTCCATTGCATCAGCGGTAACTGCATTTCTCGGGCACAGGACATGGCAGGGATACCTGGCCTGGTTCTCGGGATTTGCCCAGACAGTACCGCCATTGCTGAATCTGATCGGAGTATAGGTATCATTGCCCTGTCCGCCGCCATGGAAGAAAACTACAAGAGGCAGAGGCCCTTCAGCTTCTTCATTTATGAAGTAGCTGTAATCCAGTCCGTCTTCATTACCGTACTGGTATTTATCGAGTACAGGGCTGACGACGCCGGTCTGCCGGAAGGATATGTTGCTCATAACAGTACCGTCGGTGCATTCGAGGGTACCGCCGTTATAAGTAATCGTGTAGTCCGGAACCAGAGTATAGCCGTCAGCATCCATGGCACCGCCGTCAGGGTTTTCACCGCCCTCGCCCCATCTGAGGAACTCTACAATGATGTATCTGCCCGATTCCGATGGAGTTCCATAATCGTGCACTTCACTTGTATAAACAGCTGTGATAGTCCTGGGACCTTCATATGCAACAAAGCTGGGGTCCACTCTTCTTGTATTTCTTGCATGGACACTGAACAGAGATGCATCCAGTGAGGAACCGTCCACATCTTTACCGGCATCAATGATTGCTGCCACAGTACGTTCATCATATCCATAGTTCTCATTTCTGAGAATAAATGACATAGCCTTGGGATTTACTGAGTCGACATTTTCATGTGAGAAGCTCAGGTTAATGAGCAAAGTACCGCTGTATATGACGTTGTAGCCATTTGAAGGATCGAACGGCTTCACAGTCAGCCTGATGGTGTTGCCAACTATCTCAACACCGGTTACACTGCTGTCTGCACCCGTGATACTGAAATCCTCCGCGGTAACAGATGATACGGCGTTCATCATCTCATCAGTGAAGCCTGAGTAAACAAAGCCTGTGATGTATCCGCTCGAAATTATGGTTTCTGCTTCAACCAGGATAGCCGGCTGCGGGATAGCTGTTAGTGAGATTGACGGCGTGTCACCCTCACTGCTTTCTTCGGGTTCACCGGGCTCTGCTGCCGGTACTTCCTCTGAAGGTTCCTCCGCCGGCTCTTCTGCCGCCGGTTCATCGGCTTTTGGTTCCTCTGCGGCCGGTTCTGGCGTTTCTTCAGGCAAAAGTATATCTTTCGCCGGTTCCTGTACCGTAGGTGCTGATGCAGGTTCGCTTATCTCCGGAATATTTTCCGCAAGATTCTCTGCCGTATGTCCGGATGCTGAGACAAAAGGTATGTTTAATACCATGAAGCAAACCATAAGAACAGCAATAAATAACCTTTTTTTGTACATTCCCGCAAATCCCCTTTCACATCGTTTTACTTTTTCGGTTCCTCAGAGCCGTTTTTGCTAAACCATCGCTCCCACCCCCTTAATTCCACTATTTAATAGATATGTTATATATTTACATTGTTAGAAACAGATAAATCATTAGCAATAAGATTTTTACGTTAGTAAACATAATCAGAAACCTGTGAAGACAAAATGAAATGGCACATAAGTGGTGATATTCCTATTGCAGGGTTATATTACCACATATGTGCCATTACTGGCAATATATGCCATTGTGTTTACTTAAATTATTTTACTTTAAATTGACCGGTAAATCGTTTTATAGCAGTATAAAGAACTTTTTCAGGCAGCCCAAAACTTTTTATGTTTAAGAAAAATTTCACGGTTTTGGCGTGTTTCCGTTATATATTCTTTGCCATTTCTTCGAGGATCTTTGACGAGTCGGTCAGTTCATCTACGGATGCTGCAATTTCTTTGATTGCATCCGCCTGTGTCTGATAAACCTGCGCAGCTGTTGTGATATCCCCGGAAACCTCTCTCACAGATTTATTGATTTGCTTCATAATAAGTTCGATTTTCTTTAAAAACTCATTTGTCGTATCCGACAGTTTTCCTATCTCCTGGGCAACCACAAGGAAGCCTTTGCCGGATTCACCGGCGTGGGACGCTTCAATCGATGCATTCAGTCCAAGTAACTTTGTCTGTGCCGAAATACGTTTGATCATGCCAATAATTTCATCAGTGTTTTTTGTATTTTTATCTGCTTCATTGAGATTTTCAAGGATGCTGTCATTCATTTTAACCACATTCTGCAGTTTATCTGACAGGACGCTTATTGCCCGCGATATTTGCTGCTGGGCTGCATGTTGGTTTTTGTATGCATTCTGAAGTTCATTGCTTTTGCGAAGGCTCTTTGCCAGCAGAATACATCCGACTACTTCACCATTTTCTTTTATAGGGATTGCATACGATCTGAACGGCGTACCGTATATTTCTCCTGGCACATTTCTTATCACGACATTGCCGGTATGGATAGCCTCATATGCGGCTCCGCCTTCGGGAACAGGGTCTCCGGGCTTTGCGTTCAGCGGAATTGTAGGACAGTTCTCGTTTATAATATACTTTTCACTGTCAGTCAAAGCCATGGATGATTCGTTGTCAAACAGAATAAACAAATAGGGAATAAGCTTCATAAAGGCGTTCATGATTTCATTCTGAACAACGGACGGGTCCGGCATATACACCACTCCCCCTTATATCAACGTTTGGCTGTGATTTGATTGTAATTTAATTATAGTACCTAAAAAGGATAAAAACAAGAATTATGTAAAATGCACCCATCCGATTGGGTTTATTTCAGACGGGTGCATTATTTCGGGTTTCTGTTTGATTCCAGGCTGGGTTCAGGTCTTATATTTCAGGCCGGTTCTGTTTCAGATTCCAGGCTGAGCCCCTGGCTTCAGCCTGGTTTTAATCCGCTGTGGGTTCAGTTTGGTTTTATTCCAGCGTAAATGAACCGAAGTGCGCGCTTCCGCTGCCGGTATAGGTGAAATACAGTGCATGCACACCGTCAGGGATCGCAATATCAGCAGAGTATTCTTTCCATATATTCGAGGATTCTACCGGAATACTTCCAAGGGCCGGCCCGTTCCAGGATGTTTTTACCTCAAACCTGCCGCTGCAGTATCCTCTTGCTTTGATCCTGACTCTTTTTACCCCCCTGCAGTCGAAATATTTAAATCCTGCCGTCGCGGAATCTTTCATATTGGCAATGTAGCCGATCTCCTCATCGCCGTCTTTCCCGTCCTGGGTTATCTTCGGGAACTGGTTGTTCATCCATGATGCGGTCCAGTCGGTATAAAGGGATTCTTCTTTACAGTAAAGATTGCAGGCCAGATATGCCGGATATTCGCCATAACCTCTGAGAGGCCCTCCGTTGGGGCCACAGGATGTCATTTCGACCTGGGGTATCGATCCGTCCTCAAGGAATTTAATGGGTTCCATACATGCCTGCCGGCTGAAATTCGTTCCGTTGGTATGCCTGTGATAGAAAATATACCATTGGCCGTTTATCTCAACGATGCTGCCATGATTGTTGCCGCCGTAAAACATAGGTTTTTCGGCAGGCTTATATGTATCGATGTGCAGGTCGCTGTTGCTCACAATAACTCCGCCGTAGACAAAGTCTTTTGTCGGGTGTTTGCTGGTAGCATAGCATAACTCATGGAAGACTACCGAAGAATATATGAAATAATACGTATCGCCTCTCTTCCTTATGGACGAAGCTTCGAAAAACTCATGCCCCTCATACCCGCTTCCTTTGCTGTACGGTTCGCTTGGAGCAATAAACACCGGTTCTTCCACGACAGTGAGCATATCCGGTCCCAGTACTGTTGCCATCGGGCCTTTCCTGGATTTATCGCCCCTGGGACAGAATCCTGTGTACAGATAAGTTTTATCTCCTTCCGTCAGCACTCCCGGATCGAACTGGTGCTGATCTCCTTCCCTTTCACCCAGCCGTGTACCGTCCGGATAGTGCACATAGCCGTAAAACTCGTACCTGCCCGCCGGCGTGTCGCAGACAGCAACTGAAACAACTGAAACTTTATCAAGCACATAATATAAATAATACCGCCCGTCAGGGCCGACAGTGACATCAGGTGCATACAGGCACATGCTTCCGTCCGGGTTCAGCGGATCATCGGTTTTTTTGTAGATCACGCCTTCATAGCGCCAGTCAGTGAGGTCATCGACAGGTGCCGACCAGCATACGTAATCGTTCATGCAATAGACATACCCGTTGAACCTGTCATGGGATCCGTAAATATATACTCTGCCGTTAAAAACATACGGTTCCGCATCGGGAATATACTCCCATGATGGCAGATACGGATTAAAGCCTTGTTTTTTCATCGTCATTTTACACTCCTTTTATAATATAATCCGGATATCTCAATCCGGTTCAGTCCGACATCTTCACATTTCAGCTGCAGCCATGAACATTTCCGCATTACGTTCACTCCGTCCATGCCTGCCATGCCCGGGACGCCCTTCATAGCGCCGGATATAAATATATCCTGTGCTTTATATACTTTTGCTTTATGCACGGCTTATGATATTTTCAGTAACTGCAGCAATGATTACATTATAGCAGACATAAGCTGCAAAGCATTAATAAATTTGTATAATATTATAATTTCCGCTGCATGTATGTTCGTTCAGAACAGACCTGTACTGCTTCAGTATTTCCTGCCGTATTACTGCAGCCCGCCATTATTTTCCGAAAGCAGTTATGTTCAGTAAAATTGCAGGATTACCGTTGTGAAATTGCATTTGCCGACATTATAAAAAGTCTTCCGCAAGCCGCCGGAACTGATATGTTATATGCGTCTGTCAAGGTTTGTTTTTGCCGTGATGGCACATGACATACAATCCTGCTCAGACAGTCAGTTTTGAATGATCTTGTGTTGAATATTTCATTATTATATGATAATATGATTAGTGAAAAAATTAACCAAGTAATACAGCAGGATATTTATGAAACAGGTCAGTAACTGTGGGATGCATATGAAATAATAATATTATTCGCGACCGAAAGGAGAGTTTGAAATTGACAAAGAATAAGAAGTTGCTCGATTGGGTACAGGAAATGGCTGCCATGTGTCAGCCGGACAAAATTTACTGGTGTGACGGTTCTGAGGAAGAAAACAACCGCCTGCTGCAGGAAATGGTCGACAGCGGAATGGCAACCCCTCTGAACCCTGAAAAGAGGCCGGGCTGCTACCTGTTCCGCAGCGACCCGTCAGACGTGGCGCGTGTTGAGGATAGGACATTTATTGCATCCAAAAAACAGGAAGACGCAGGTCCGACAAACAACTGGATAGATCCGACAGAACTGAAGGCTACGATGAAGAATCTGTATACCGGCTGCATGAAGGGCAGAACCATGTATGTAATTCCATTCTCAATGGGACCAATTGGTTCACCTATTTCAAAGATAGGTGTCGAACTTACGGACAGTCCTTATGTTGTTGTAAATATGCGCATCATGACCCGTATGGGCAAGGCAGTGCTGGATGTTCTTGGTGACAACGGTGAATTTGTGCCATGTCTGCATTCAGTCGGCGCACCCCTGGAAAAGGGGCAGAAGGATTCTTCATGGCCGTGTGCTCCAATGGAAAAGAAGTACATCAGCCACTTCCCTGAGGAGAGAACGATATGGTCTTATGGTTCAGGATATGGCGGGAACGCTCTCCTCGGAAAGAAATGTTTTGCTCTGCGTATAGCCTCCGTGCTGGCCCGCGATGAAGGCTGGATGGCCGAGCATATGCTTATACTGCGCATCACCGATCCAAAGGGCAGGAAATATTATATCACCGGTGCTTTCCCGAGTGCCTGCGGCAAGACTAATCTTGCAATGCTTATACCGACTATCCCCGGCTGGAAGGTTGAGACCATCGGCGATGATATCGCATGGATGAAGTTCGGAGAAGACGGACGTCTCTATGCTATAAATCCGGAAGCCGGTTTCTTCGGCGTGGCACCCGGCACATCAATGCAGTCGAACCCCAATGCTATGCACAGCTGTGAAAAGAACACAATATTTACAAATGTCGCACTGACCGATGACGGCGATGTATGGTGGGAAGGCATAGGTAAAGAACCTCCTGCTCATCTGATAGACTGGAGAGGAAGAGACTGGACTCCTGACTCCAAGGAAAAGGCGGCTCATCCCAACGCAAGGTTTACAGCACCTGCAAAGCAGTGTCCTGTTATCGCTCCTGAATGGGAGGATCCCAATGGCGTGCCGATCTCGGCTATCCTGGTAGGCGGCCGTCGTCCGACAACCGTACCTCTGGTACATGAGAGCTTTGACTGGAATCACGGTGTGTTCATGGGTTCAATCATGGGATCTGAAATAACTGCAGCAACTATTTCCGCCAACATTGGTCAGGTCCGCCGCGACCCGTTTGCAATGCTTCCGTTCATGGGTTATCACGTGGGAGACTATCTGCAGCACTGGCTCGATATCGGCAAGAAGACCTCGCCTGACAAACTGCCGAAGATATTCTATGTCAACTGGTTCCGCAAGGATTCCAGCGGCAAATTCCTGTGGCCCGGCTTCGGCGAAAACAGCAGAGTGCTGAAATGGATCGTGGAGAGGATCTCCGGTGAAGGCAAGGCAGTCAGGACTCCTATCGGTTATATGCCGACACCTGACGCTATAGATACCAACGGCCTTGATGTCTCTGAAGCAGATATGAAGGAATTGCTCAGGGTTGACAGGGACGAATGGCTCAAAGAAGTTGAATCGATAAGAGAGCACTATGCAAAATACGGCGAAAAGATGCCGAAAGAACTGTACGCTCAGCTTGATGCTCTCGAAAAGAGACTAAAAGATTAATTTAACATACAGTTTAGAGCATTTCGTCACCGGAATGCTGTGACAGACAGATATGTACTTCCTCACATAATATTTTAAAGCCCGGTTGCAAATATACCGGGCTTTGCTTTTCTGTTTTTGTCCAGCCGGAACAGCTGTTTTCTGATTGTTACCGGCTTATTCATATCCTTCCGTTTTATTTCCTTCTGTATTGCCGCTGCTGCTTGACTTACCCGCTGCTTTATCCAAATACTGTTTAAGCGTCAGCAGCTTTTATTTTCCCGATGCTTATCTTGCTGCTTTAAGTTCAAACACCATATTGGAAAGCTGTGCAAACTGCTGTATTGTCAGGGTTTCTCCCCTCCGGTTCTCCTCTACACCGATTTTATCCAGCATCATACGGATCTGTTCCTTATTAAGGCCAAGGTAACCAGCATTATTAAGAGCATTTACAATGGTTTTTCTTCTCTGCCCGAATGAAGCTTTAACGATTTTGAAAAAGAGATCCCTGTCCCTTAGCTCAACCGGCGGAGTCTTGTACAGATCCAGCTTGACAACTGCCGAATCCACTTCCGGCTGAGGAATGAAACTGTGGGGATGGACATCAAGCACAACGGACGGCCTGGAATAGTACTGGACAGCTACGGACAAAGCGCCGTAATCTTTTCCTCCGGGGCCAGCTGCCATTCGTTCCGCTACTTCCTTCTGGACCATAAAGACCATGCATTCCGCCTGCAAACCGCTTTCAAGCAGTTTCATTATGACAGGTGTCGTAATGTAATATGGAAGATTGGCAACAACTTTGAGATTCCGCTGCGTACCGTCAGCCAGATGCAAATACGGCTCCAGTTCTTTTTGCACGTCCATTTTCATTATATCCTGATTGATGATGTGAACATTGGAGTAGCCGATAAAAATGTCATGCAGCACAGGAACAAGGCGCCTGTCGATTTCAACAGCCACAACGCAGCCTGCATTTTCAGCCAGTACCGATGTCAGGCTTCCAAGGCCCGGACCTATTTCCAACACCGTGTCATTTTCCGAAAGATCTGCAGCTTCCGCTATTTCTTCCAGTATATATCTGTCTGTAAGGAAATTCTGTCCCAGCGATTTCACAGGCTGTATATTCAGCTTTTTAAGCAAACTTCTGGTGTCTATGTCCATTTATGTTTATCGTTCCTTCCTCATTTGATCTGTACCATCAGCCCAACATTGTTTCAGCGGGGATGAAATACTCCCTCCGTCAGGAAGGCAAGCCTGAGCCTGTCGTTACTGAAGAGGGAAATATCTGCCGCCTCGCTGTCAGTCCCCTATTATACCTGTTTCAAAGAAAATTTTCATCTGAATTGTAAATTTTCTGAATCAGCAATGTTTCCAGCAAGGCAGAAGATATGAAACGTGAGACATCCGCCTCCCCGCAGATTTCCGCCGAATCGGAACGCATACGTATAAAACCGTATGCGGACAGTATCAGTGATGTACCGCATCCTGATACATGGTGCCGTTACCCGTGTACTTCCGGCATATACCTCTCCAGGTCCTGATTTTCCCTTACTGATCGTTCAATATGTACACTTTTACATTTTTAACGCCAAAACTGTCCACATACTTCTGCGAATCGTAGTAGAGGTCAATTTTGTTTCCCTTGATAGCTCCGCCCACATCACCGGCTATACAAAAGCCATAGTCAGGTGTATCACCCGGGATTTCAACATATAGTTTCGTATACAGCGGTATTACATCAGGGTCTACAGCAACGATACCCTTTCTTGCCTTCATACCCGTTGCGGTAATTCCGAACAGCGGATGGTCCGGTGATTTGCCGGTATCTTTCAGTGATGCCGTATATGCTGTGGCTTTCATATTAAGAACCTTGCTGTACCTCACTACATCTCCTCTGGAAGTCGTGTGGTTCATAACAGTGCCGATTTCTATGATCTTGTTTACCGGATTCTGAATAATTTTCTCACTTATCAGCTGTTTTGATACTTCCACCCCGTCTTCCATAACCACTTTGTACAGCTTCTCCAGTATGCCTTCTCTGCCTTCCTGTGTGACACGCTCAGTCCCTTTGTCCAGCCGTCTGTTTGTTTTCCTTTGAATAGTGTACGGCACTGTTTCAGTTTCGCTTACTATGTTTTCAGTGACCCTCACTATTCGCAGTTCCATCCCGCTGGTTATTTTGTCCTTCATGTCCGCTCCCTCGACCCTGTCCAGGCTTCCGGGACTTACCGGAATGTCTTCGAACATTTCCTCCACCGTATCCCTGTAAGTCATTACTGTGGTTCTTTTGTTATCGGCCGTAATGTAAACCGGCACCGCTCTTTTGATGTATATCTCATTTCTTTTTGTCGTTTGTAATTCAGAGTCCAGCGGTATACTGATGTAATCATAATCATTCACAACAATACCGTTTTCCTCCAGTACTTCTCCAAAGGTGCTTTTCATTGTTTTGCAGGTAATCATATCATCGTTGTCATATATTACAACATCTTTCTCCAGCCAGGCATAGAGCCCATAGCCTGCGCCAATTGACACCGCTGCAGCGGCCAAAAGTACCAGCAGCCGCCAGTTAAATGAAAACAACCTTTTAATATTTTTAGCAAGTGGCAGCAATAAAAAAACCTCCTGTTAAAATATTAATAAGGGACTGCTAGCTATTTTATTTCAATGATAAAATTTTGTCAAATGTGTTGCCATAATGTCCCTTGAATGGATTATATACATTTGCATGCTTATTTATACTTATTTCATCCGTATTAGTCAGATAACAGCAGAAGGAGCTGCGTTGAGCAGCTCCAGAAGATGAGATCCGGCAGAAAATAGACGGGCGGGCAGTCAGTAATTCATGCCGCCCTGAGGGAAGTACTGGTTGTTCATAGACGGCATGATCCCCATGGCCGGCAGCTGATACATGTTATTGCCGGCAGAACCCATCATGGGTCCCGCATTGCCGGCGTAGGGCATCAGATTGTCTGAAACCGGGCTTACACCCGGGAACATTGCATTGTTCATCATATTCATCCCCATGACATTTGCTCCGTAAGTCATGGGACACTGCATATTCATCAGATACGGGCAGCAAATTATCGGTATCTGGTTCATCATGGCGGGCATAACACCTGCAGGCCCGGTCTGGACAGGCATATCATCTGATACTTTCTGAACAGGCGATACATTTGTCTGTGCAGGCATTACACCGGGCACGGTCTGCGCAGGCGATACATTGGAGGCCGTCTGCGCCTGTGATGTGTCGGCTGCACCCTGTACAGGCGATACGTTCTGTTCACTTTTTGCGGGTGAAGTTTTTGGCACAGCCTGCATATGCTGCATTGCTCCTACCTGCGGCATAGTGCCCCCGGGCACAGCTCTCCTGATATCCTTCATTTTTATGTCTTCTTTCATATAATGATTCCTCCGGCTTAGCTAACACTTCAGTATCATTATATGTGCACCATAATATTTGGTGAGTTCTTTTATGTAACTCAGACATACATAGGGCATGCCGACTTATCATACAGCATGCCCGAAATTCTCTGTTTGTTTTTATTGGATTGCATACTACTCAGAAGATATTCATGGAAGATATGATGAAAGTTTTATTGTCCCTGGAATAGTCGACTTTAACGTATATTTCATTTTCTCCTTCCGAAAAACGGGACTTCAGAGTGTCCGCATTATCCGCCAGCCTGACATTGCATGTGACATCAAGGTAAATATCTCCGTACCCGGATCCCCTCAGCTTGTCCACTTTGATATCCGTTATTTCGATTTTTGATACGGAAGCTTTCATTTCCTCGACATATGTGCTCAGGCTGACCGTTCTGTCCTTTACTGCCACACCTTCATATTCGATGTAATACGCCTGCTCAAAATCGCCATTGTTCACGGCCTCTGCCCACGACCTGACCGGTTGCGCCAGGGATTCGGTATCGATATGCTCTTTGAGCGCATTTATAAAATTGATCCTCTCACGCAGTGTTTCTTCTGTCTGGTCTTTATCGGCAACTGCTATATCTCTCTCCTTCTGGAGCTGTGCTTTTTCACTTTCCAGCTTCTCAATCTGTTCCTTCAGGCTGTTTACTTCCGCCTCCAATGAGCTTACTTCCCTCTTATGGACACTGATACTGGCATCATAACTTTCATTGACAGACTCCAGATTCCTTATCTCTGCAAGCTTGTTCTCCCTGTCCCAGACAAGATAGTTGAATGCTATGAATAAGGCGATCAAAACAGCAAAGACCATAACAAGGATAAATTTTTTCATATCACACCACCGGTCGATCTATTTTTGAATGCGGAATAACCGCATTGCGTTGGCTGTTGTGGTCTGTTCGATATATTCTATAGGCCTGTCCTTTATTTCAGCTATCTTCTCTGCAACTAACCTCACATAGGCAGACTCATTTCTCGTACCTCTATAAGGCTCCGGGGTCAGGTATGGTGAGTCTGTTTCTATGAGCAGCATATCATCTGGAATGAACTTTACTACTTCCGGTAATTTCTTCGCATTTTTGAATGTCACAGGACCTGCCACTGATATCATAAAACCCAGGTCTAAGACCTGCCTCGCCATCTCCACACTGCCGCTGAAGCAATGCAGCACCCCTCCGGCATCTTTTGCGTTCTCGCTTTTTAATATGCTGAGCGTATCCTCATGTGCGTCCCTGTCATGGACTATTACCGGAAGTTTCAGTTTCCGGGCCAGTGATATCTGTTTTGCGAACCATTCTTTCTGCCTGTCCCTGGGTGAATTGTCGTAAAAATAGTCCAGCCCGATCTCACCGATGGCCACCACTTTCGGATAGGACGCAAATTCCTCAATGGCCATGATTACATCATCGCTCTGATCACCGGCATCATGAGGATGAATTCCTACCGCGGCATAAAATATGTCATATTTTTGCGTCAGCGTGACATTTTCAACGCATGAAGCTACATCGCACGATGCCGTGATAATGTATTCGACACCATTATTCCTTGCTCGCGCAATTGTATCTTCAATGTCATTGTTAAATTCCGGGTCATAATAATGTGCGTGTGTGTCAAATAGCATACGGCACCCCTTATTTGACTGTGCAGAAATTAGGCGAAAGCAGGATTCCCGCTACTAAGTATTATCTATTATTATAACATTATTATAACAGGCACTGCAACAAACAGGCGCGGCACAAATCAGCTGACCTTTGTACCGCTGTCAACAGGCCCGTCCAGCGTTGCCACGGCCAGCGTGTCATCATTCGATGCCGCCAGGATCATACCTTGCGATTCTATGCCTCTCAGCCTGGCAGGCTTGAGATTTGCCACAAGTATCACCGACTTTCCGATAAGGCTTTCCGGTGTGTAGTATTTGGCAATGCCTGAAACGACCTGTCTCGTTTCGTTTCCAAGCTCAACTGTGAGTTTCAGGAGCTTTTCGGAGCCTTCGACTTTTTCAGCTGTCAGCACTTTTGCAACTCTCAGGTCAAGTTTTGCAAAATCATCTATTGTTATGAGCGGTTTGGCATCACTACCGCCATTGCGCCCGTCATGAGCATCAGTTTTCCTGTCAGGCTTTGGGCTGTTTGCAGCGGAGCCGGCTTTCTGGCCTGCTTCATGATTGTTTCCCGCATTAGTTTTCGCACTGCCTCCCGTCAGTGCTGTCAATTCCTCAAGTTCTTTCTGAACGTCTATCCTCGGGAACAGAGGCTCGCCTTTCTTAACCGGTATACCGGCCGGATAGCATCCCCATTTTTTTGCGCTGTCCCAGTCGGCAATCCCGCATTCAGCTATACCCAGCTGCTGCCGTATTTTCTCAGGAGTTTCCGGCATAAATGGCTCTATGAGTATGGATACGATCCTCAGGCTTTCCGCCAGATTGTACAGAACTGCCGCCAGCCTCGGCCTGTTTTCTTCAGATTTGGCCAGTACCCACGGCATCGTTTCATCGATATATTTATTGGTCCTTGATATGGCTTTCCATATCTCGGCCAGCGCAGTCGAGAACTGATATTTATCCATAAGTTCCTCAACCGTCTTCGGAAGTTGTGCATACACAGCCTTCAGATCGCTGTCAAATTCGCCCTCGGCCATCTCTTCCGGCAAAACGCCTCCGAAGTATTTATCAATCATGGCGACCGTCCTGCTCAGAAGGTTGCCCAGGTCATTGGCCAGGTCGGAATTGATTCTCTGGATCAGTGCTTCATTTGAAAATACGCCGTCGGAACCAAAGGGAACTTCTCTTAAGAGGAAATACCTGATGGCATCCACCCCGTACTTATTTATTAAAACAACAGGGTCCACTACATTTCCGACGGATTTTGACATTTTCCCGCCTTCAAGCAGCAGCCAGCCATGTCCGAACACCTGCTTCGGCAATGGTTCACCAAGAGCCATCAGCATTGCAGGCCATATAATTGTATGGAACCTTACTATCTCCTTGCCTACCAGGTGGACATCAGCAGGCCAGTATTTGCGGTACGCCGAATCATCATCTGAAAGGTAGCCCAGTGCCGTAATATAATTTGAAAGCGCATCTATCCATACATATACGACATGCTTTTCGTCAAAGGTGACAGGGATGCCCCAGTTGAAAGAAGTCCTCGACACGCAAAGATCCTCCAGGCCGGGCTTGAGGAAATTGTTGATCATTTCATTCTGTCGTGATGCCGGCTGTATGAAATCAGGATGCTCCTCTATGTATTTTATGAGCCTGTCCTGGTATTTGGAAAGTCTGAAGAAATAGCTTTCCTCCCTGGTCAGTTCAACTTCCCTTCCGCAATCGGGACATTTTCCGTCCTTGAGCTGTGTCTTTGTCCAGAAGGATTCACAAGGCGTACAGTACCAGCCTTCATATTCGCTCTTATATATATCTCCCTGGTCATACAGCTTTTTGAATATTTTCTGTACTGCGGCCTCATGTTCCTTGTCCGTTGTCCTGATGAACCTGTCATTGGTTATTTTCATCAGCTTCCAGAGCTCTTTTATTCCCGCAACTATTTCATCGACATACTGCTTCGGCGTCACACCCTTTGCCTCAGCCTTGCGCTGTATCTTTTGCCCGTGCTCATCCGTGCCGGTGAGGAACATGACATCATAGCCGCGCAGCCTTTTATACCTCGCTATGGCGTCTGCAGCTACAGTTGTATAAGAATGCCCAATGTGCAGCTTGTCGCTTGGATAATAAATCGGGGTAGTAATATAAAAAGTCTTCTTCTCCATTTTATTTCCTCCAATATATATGTTTATAAAACTTTATTCAAAGAAAACTTTCCATTCAAAGAAAATTTTCCTGTATCAGCATTGATTTACCGCGGCCGGAGATACGCCCGCCGCCTGAAAGTCAAACCGGCACCGCCGCCTCAGGAAGCGGTGATGTATTTCGTCTCGTTATATTTCCCAATGTGTACGGAAATATGCTTTTTATCAAATCCGGAACGTTTACAGTCTCATTTTAATATACCGTTTGGACACATTTTTTTCAAGCAATATTTGGTCACAGTCATGGATAAACATAGACCACGCCGAATAATTATGGTAATAAAGTAAAATCAAAAAACATGCCCCTTCCTCTGAAAATGCATAAGGAGGAATAGTCTATGGGACAGCTGACAGATGTTGCTGCGTATTTTATCAGGTATGTAAGAAAAGTGTTGCCTGAAGCCTGCAGGCAACTGGAAATAATGGACGAAATGGCTGCTGACTGCATCCCTGCATCTTTCATCCGGAACAGCAGGCCGGCTGACGGCTCCCGGGCCGGGCGCTTCAGTACGGGCATGCTGTGCAGTCTTTTGTTTTCTATGGTGCCGGATGCCGGTATTAAGGGCTTTATCACATTCATGCTTTCACTTTATACCATGGACAAAGCCCTGAAAGAATACCGCAGGAACCGGGGCATATCTGACGAACTTGAAATCCGGAAGCTGATGGGCTGCCTGTCCGCCGCAGCTGACCCCTCAAGGAGCCTTTTATGCGAGCTGAATGATACGTCACAGATCATGCCCCGCCCGGCCGGCAGACCTGGTCCTGAAAACTGCGGCACTCCTGTATGCCATGCAGAGCAATGCAGGCTGCAGCTGGCAGTCCTTCCGTCCTTCAGGCTTGTATCGGGTAAAATCAAAAAATATATGCAGCTGTATATAGATCTGCAGTCGTACAGGCATTACCCCGCAGTGCTAAGCACAGATTTGCTGAAAACATGGAGCAGTAATTATCTCAAGCGTTACAGCGAATTAACGTGGTGGGAATTCTGTGCCTGCACCGATACATTTACCGGGATAGCAGCAATGTATGCGGCAGCCTCTGCCGGGGATGCAGCTCCGGAGGAGATTAAACTGCTGGATGAAGCATGTTTTCCATGGCTTTGCGGATTCATTTCAATGCTGGATTCAGTCATAGGGGTCCGGGCGGCACTGGGTACGGAAAATATGAATTTTTCCTCATACTACGCCAATCTGAAAGAATGTGAAGAGCGGATCATCTTTTTTGCAGAGAGGGCAGAAACAGCCCTTTCAGGTTTGAGAGGCGGAAGCGTATATTTACACCTTATGAAAATAGCTGCCGGCCTGTATCTGACAGATCCCGAGGCAAGTTTCGGCATGCTCCGGCTTGCCCGTTCCAGCATAATTAAAAAAAGCTCGCTGCAGACATATTGCAAATGTTCATCACTGATGCGTACCTTCCTGCTGTAACCGCGCAGCCGGAAGCACGACACTTTTTCAGCGGCCAAACACAAGGGCACATATCCATGCTGAAGCTATCACGCTTGCTCCGTCTGCTATCAGCGCCGCAGCCAGCGTGTACCTGATATTTTTTATCCCGACGGCACCGTAATACACCGCCAGCGTATAAAAAATAGTTTCCGTGGAACCCATCATGGTACTTACAACTCTTCCCGCATAGGAATCCGGTCCGTACTGCCTGATAATATCGGAAACCAGTGCCAGTGATGCACTTCCGGATACGGGTCTCAGCAGCACAAGGGGCATCACTTCAGCCGGAATGCCAAGCAGTGTGGCTGCCGGAGTCAGCAGGCGTATTGCAAAATCCAGCGCGCCTGATGCTCTGAAAACTCCAACGGCAGTCAGAATACCTACCAGTTGAGGCATAATCTTTATAATTGTCGAAATGCCTTCTGAAGCGCCTTCCGTGAAGGCCGCAAAAATCCTGACATTCCTTAACAGGCCTGAAAGCAGTATACCAAGGATTATCACCGGAACAGCATATAATGAAATGGCAGTAAAAACAGAAAGAAACATGCCTATCCCTACCCTGTCCTTTTCTTTCCGGTATTTTCTGAACTATATGTCACCGGGCGTCCGCCGGTTTTACGCGGCAATGCGTGTGACCGCGGCCGTCGGGACAAGGGGACAGGCTGAGACATGGGGACATTTTTCTTGTCCAGGCAACCGTGGCAAGGAACCTGTCCCAATGTCCCAGCCGGCTTCCAGGTGTGCTTAAATATTTGGGCTGTGGTTATTCCGGCTATTGCCGCACAAAACGAGGCAGCCCATACACATGCCGTTATCTCAGCCGGCGCGGCAGATCCGGCATCAGTTCTTATTGCTATTACAGTGGCAGGTATAAGCTGTATTGCGGAGGTGTTCAGCACGAGAAACATGCACATTGCGTCTGATGCCGTATCTTTTCTGACATTAACTTTCTGCAGTTCCTGCATTGCCTTTATTCCAAGAGGTGTGGCTGCATTGCCCAGGCCCAGGAAATTGGCGGCCAGGTTCATTACGATCGCCCCCATGGCACTGTCATTTTCGTTAAGCTGCGGGAAGAGTATTTTAAGAAAAGGGCGGGCAATTTTTGAGATAATATTGATGACACCGCTCTTTTCCATTATCTTCATCAAACCTGACCAAAGGCAAATGATGCCGAGCAGGCCGATACTGAGTTCCACGGCCCTGCCGGCTGAGCTGAAAGCCGCCTTTGTAACTTCTTCAAGCCTGCCGTTTACGATGCCGGCAATAAAACCTGCTGCCAGCAAACCGGCCCATATGTAATCCACTGTGTGACCTCCCGGTAGTTTTTGTAAATTTTCGGCTACATATCATTTGATCAGCTGATCAATACTAATTTATATTGAGAAACCGTTATAATAATTACAAAAATGCTCAGTGATACATCCGATGCATATTTGTCGAATTTTGTACAAAATATTAAGGCGAATTTACCAGTTAATTTATGGTTATTTATTATATGGTACCGGCGGCCTGTATATATTCCCAGATTGCATATTCAATACTCGATTTGGCCTCAGCCGCTGAAAAATACCCGATTTCATTTAGTTTACATAATTGTGAAGCCAATTTGTTTGCTGAATTTTCCATAACATTTTTTTGAATATTTTTAAATTAATTGTTGACGCATACTGGAATTTATGCTAGTATAATCTTATAAAAGAATGTCGAATAATGTTACTTAGGAGGAAAGATTATGAAATCTACAGGTATCGTAAGAAAAGTCGATGAACTTGGAAGAGTTGTCCTTCCTATAGAATTGAGAAGAACTCTTGATATAGCAGAGAAGGATGCTCTTGAAATATACGTGGACGGTTCTACGATCATATTGAAGAAATATGAACCGGCATGTATATTCTGTGGTGATGCAAAGGATGTAACAACATACAAGGGTAAAAATATATGCCCTGCCTGCATGAAAGAACTCAGAAGCAAATAAAGAAACATTTATAGCAGTTTTAAAACCATTTAAAACCCGGCAGCATGCCGGGTTTTAAATTTTACTTATGGCCTACTGTTTAGCCTAATAAATCCATTTGCTTACTGACCTGTCCGATTTAAAGATCTGATTGCTGCACATAAAAACCAGTTCATGTCTGTTCGTGATTCCTGCCCGCAGAACCATCAGTTATAAGACTGTTATAGACGTCCCTTTTACTGATTCCGCGGTCCTGTGAAACCTTTTTCATAGCTTCTTTCCTGTCAAAGCCCTGATCAATGTACATCTTCAGATGTTCCTCAATGCTGATGCTTTCCCAGTATTTGAATCCGGCCTCTTTGAGCATTTGCCTGTCAGCGCCCTCGATGACGAGTACAAACTCTCCTTTCGGCGCTTCATTCTGGTACCTGGCTATGGCCTCATCAAGTGTCGTACGCCAGACTTCCTCGAATTTCTTGGTCAGCTCCCTTGCGACGGATATCCTCCTGTTGCCCAATACCTCCCTGAGATCCCTGAGTGTATATATCAGCTTGTGAGGTGCCTCATAAAACACCAGCGTCCTTGTTTCATTTTTTATCGAATCAATCCTTTCCCGCCTTATCCTTTTATTCATCGGCAGGAAGCCCTCAAAGCAAAATCTGCCTGCCGGTAGGCCTGAAAGAACTACTCCGGCTATTACGGCTGCCGGCCCCGGAACCATTGTTACAGTTATGCCGTTTTGTACAGCAAGCCTGACAAGGTCTTCACCGGGATCCGAAATGCCGGGTGACCCGGCATCCGATACCAGGGCAATGTTCCTGCCCTCAAGGAGCTGTCCGATAAGATAATTCCCTTTCTCGGTCTTATTGTATTCGTAATAGCTTACAAGCGTGTTGGTGATATTGTAATGATTCAGAAGCTTGAGGGTCTGCCGCGTATCTTCCGCAGCAATAATATCCGCCTCTTTCAGTACCCTCAGCGCCCTGAGCGTGATATCTTCAAGATTCCCTATCGGTGTTGCCACCAAATAAAGCGTTCCTGTCTTATCCAATTTATTCCTTCTCTGCCTTTCGCTATTTCTGTTATGGATTATTCATCATTCATTTATTACAGTGTCCCGGTTGTAAATCTCGTCTATCTCTTTTGTATATCTGCCTGAACCGTCATACACATAAAGCGGTTCCTGTACCCTTAGTTCCGCATTCCCGTTCTTCGTGCCGGCAATCAGGATCATGTTGGGCTTTTTGCCGGGTGATGGGTGTACAAATCTCAGCATTTTGGGTTCGATTGAATATTTCCTCATATTATAAATTATATCGACCAGCCTCTGGGGCCTGTGTACCATTGAGAATCTGCCGCCGGGTTTCAGCAGTCCGGAAGCTGCTGATATCACATCTTCCAGCGTACACAATATCTCATGTCTTGCAATGGCCTTTGTATCGGCAGGATTCAACAATCCTCCGCCTTTTTCCATGTATGGTGGATTTGTCACCACGCAATCAAAGCTGGATGATCCGAACATACGCACAGCATCCTTTATATCTCCCTGAACGATGCTGACCATGTCTTCCAGGCTGTTGAGCACAACGCTTCTCAAAGCCATTTCAGCCATTTCAGGCTGTATCTCCAGCCCGACCACTTTTTCCGGTTCCTTCTTTGCAGCCAGCAGTACCGCAATTATTCCGGTTCCCGTGCCCAGATCCATGACCCTGCTCCGTTTCGGGACCTGTGCAAAATGCGACAGCAATACAGCATCGATACCGAAGCAAAATCCATCTTTTTTTTGTATCAGTTTCAGCCCTTTGTACTGCAGATCGTCCACGCGTTCGTTTTCCAGTATATCAACGGTCAAAAAACATCATCCTTCTGTATGAATATCCTATACAGGCAAAACGCAGGTATAAAATAAGGAGCCATGCTGCAGCTGAATGCTGTTGCCTGACCCCTTACATACTGCGCTAAATTATTCCGGCTTCGGAGCATCGACCGGGCAGACATTTGCGCATGAACCACAGTCGATACATGTTCCTGCGTCTATCTCATATTTACCATCGCCTGCTGATATAGCTGAAACCGGGCATTCTGTTTCACAAGCTCCACAGCTGATACAATCATCACTGATATGATATGCCATCAGGGTACACCTCCTCAAAACCATTTTGTTTACTTAATATCCAGTAAACCCATATTATTTTATCATCATTATTGGACAATTGAAATACCTTTTGAGAACAATTTCATAACTGTCATGCATTTTAATCTTCGAGCGCCTTGAGTTCCTCGGGTTCGGCCTCGTTTTCCTCACGTACCGCCGCATCTTTAATGAGCTTTATTTCATCAAATTTAAAAGATCTCAGATCGGTCTCATTCCCATTGTCCAGCTTTACTTTCGCTGTTTCCTTTATGAGGTAGATTTCAACAACGACGCCCTGACCATCCGGTGTATCCACGATAGCACCTACTTTAGGAGCTTTTTTGATCAGCTGCTCATATGCATCCTGTTCATATTTAAGGCAGCACATCAGCCTGCCACAGTTGCCCGATATTTTGGTGGGATTAAGAGACAATCCCTGTTCTTTTGCCATTTTGATCGACACTGGCTGGAACTCGCCAAGATATGAGCTGCAGCACAGCACACGGCCGCATACGCCGATGCCGCCCATCATCTTGGATTCATCCCTTACACCTATCTGCCTGAGTTCTATACGGGTCTTGAAAACAGATGCCAGATCCTTGACCAACTCTCTGAAATCAACTCTTCCATCTGCTGTAAAGTAAAAAAGTATTTTATTGTTGTCAAATGTGTACTCCACATCGATGAGCTTCATTTCAAGGTTGTGATCCTTAATTTTCTGGAGGCAGATCCCGAAAGCTTCCTTTTCCTTTTTCTTATTTTCCAGGGCATGCTTTACGTCATCCTCCGTGGCGATCCTCATAACTTTTTTGAGCGGCGCCACTATCTCATCTTCCCCCACATCACGCGGCGGTATCACAACTTCTCCGAACTCCACTCCCCGTGCTGTTTCCACTATAACATTCATTCCTGTTTCTATCTGTAACTGATCAGGGTCGAAGTAATACACCTTTCCCGCTCTCTTGAACCTGACTCCGACTACCTTTACCATTCATTGTCCTCCTGTATATTGATCAGCAGGTTATCAACAGCCAGCTGATAACCCGCATTTTGTCTGAGAGCCCTCCGAACCGCGCCGATGGCTTCAATAGCTGCTATGATTCTGCTGGTGCGGTAATTCCGGGCATTATTAAATATGATATCCTTTTTGTCTGAATTAATCAACATTTTTTCACTCTCTGTCTCTTTCATTACCAGAAGATCCCGGTAATACAAAAGCATTATATCAAGCAGCATATCTATGTTTTCTTTATTATTATCCAAAAAAGCCGTCAGATCCAAAATGGCCCCGGTATTCCCCGCTGCAGCCGCCGGCAGCATTCCAAGCAGCTGTTCCCTGAGGGATAAAAATTCATCGGAGCCTGCCAGCTTCAGGGCCATGCCTATATTGCCGTCCGAGTAGTCGGCCGCAAGACCGATAAGTCCGCGTCTGTCTTCTCCGAGTCTGGCGCTGAGTGCCTGGCATACCTGCTCATGAGTATATTTTCTGAACTGCAGGTGCTGTGCCCTGGAACGCACCGTCTCAAGCAGTTTTTCATAATTTGTGGTCAGCAGTATGACCACCGCATGGCCGGGAGGTTCCTCAAAAGTTTTCAGCAGGCAGTTTTGCGCCTGATCGGTCATTTTTGCCGCGTCCTCCACGATATATACCTTTCTTTTGGAGTATACAGGTCTGAGCACTGAGTCATTCTGGATACTGCGTATGACATCAACCCCGATACTAGCCTCATCAGTATTTATGCTGATATAATCGGGATTGCTGCCGTTTTCCATGAGCCTGCAGGCTCTGCATTTTCCGCAGGTGGCTCCGTCATGCGGGTCATCGCACAGCAAAAGCCCGGCAAAAATTCGTGCTGTCGTTTTTTTGCCGATTCCCTCCGGTCCTGAAAATATATATGCATGGCTTACCCTGTTTTCTGAAAGCGCCCTTTTAAGGCTGCTGATTACTTCATTTTGTCCGATTAAACCGTTGAAATCCATCGACTGCTCCTTAAAAAATCCGATGATGTACCACCCTTGTCCAGGGCGGGCAAAATCGGATTTCCCATACTGTCATCTTATTATAATAAAAGATCCAGTATCAGACCCCTGATGTCTGACAGCCGCTGAAGGAGGCTGATATTTTCCTTTTCCCCCTGCAGTACATCCTGTGTCAGCTTATCAAGTTCACTGTTAATGTTTCTTACGATAGCAAACACTTTGTGCCTGCCTTTTCTGTCCAGCAGCGTTCTCTTTGAAAACTTTCTGGAATTTCCCAGGGCAACATCAAGAAATTCGGCTATCAGCTTTCTGTAAATCTTCAGTTCACGTATATCGACTTTCTGCGAAAGGATCTCGCCCTGCCTGGTAATATCCTCTGCAAGCTTTTGCAGCTGCTGTTCATAATTGCTGTCGGCAGCTTTTAACAATCGGCTGCGGAATTCACTGCCTACAGCTTGTTTTATCCTTGTATCGTCTTTTATCGGCAGGCTGGAAAGTCCCGCCGGGTTGCTGAGAGTATCTCTTACTTTCAAGATATACCTCCGGGTTAACGGTCCCTGATGCCGTGTCTATACCTTTTCAAAGCGTTCCACGTCCAGAACAAATATGGTCGCTCCGCCGACCACAACTTCCACCGGGTAAGGTATGAACATGCCGCCCATTCCATTTGGAGTCACATTGGAGTTGATAACTTGTTTTCTGCTTTTCGATTTTTTCTTGATGACTTCTATCACATCATCCAGGTGTTCTTCTTCAACACCTACCAGCAAAGTGGTGTTGCCGGCCTTGAGAAACCCTCCGGTGGAGCAGAGTTTGGTCACTCCGTAACCGTGCCTGTTAAGTTCCTCCATCACCTTCGGGCCATCCTCATCATGAACGACAGCAAATACAAGTTTCATTCTTCCACCCTCCTTTATAAAATAGATCATATCTGCCTGAGCCTATCCTTCAAAGCCAAAAATCATATCAAGCTGATGCCTGACATCATTCCAGACTTCTCCGGCAGGTCTCGATGCATCGATCGTCTTTATTCTGTCAGGATTCTTCAGGGCCAGTTCCTTATAACCGCTGTAAACTCTCCGGTGAAATTCGATCAGCTCGTTTTCTATCCTGTCGCCGGTTGATGCAGTCATCCTTCTGCTTAGGGCTGTTTCCGGGTCCATGTCGAAAAAGAACGTGACGTCCGGCATCATTCCATTTACCGCAATATCGGTAATCCTGCGGAGCGTCTCCAGATCGAAACCTCTTCCGTACCCCTGGTATGCAAAGAACGAATCAACATACCTGTCACATATAACTGTCTTGTTTTCAGCTATAGACGGCCTGATAACCTGCTCTACCAACTGCGCCCTTGCTGCCGAATAAAGCAGCATCTCTGTCACATTATGCATTTCCGTGAAGGACGGGTTCAATATAATAGATCGTATATCCTCGCTTATGCGCGTACCTCCCGGCTCCCTGGTAAGTACAACATCGCAGCCCTTTGATGAAAGATGCTCCATCATGTTTTTTATCTGAGTTGTCTTGCCGCTGCCATCGGTACCTTCAACTGTAATGAAAATACCTTTTTTCACGCTGTCCCGCCTTCCTTAAAAAAGAAACTCCTTCAGGTGATAACAGCTGCCCTGTCATCTCACCCCTCAATTTCATTATACCCTATTACTGAATACTGTGCCACAAATACTGTGCCGTAAATGATTTATTCCCCTGCCAGAACGGCTACTGACCCATCGCCGGCCGTACCATGCACTTTTCCGCCTGCTTTTATCACATCCAGCAAATATTTCACTGCCTCCTCCGATATCGTCTCTCCGGGACAAACAAGAGCTATTCCGGGCGGATAAGGCGAAATCGTGCATTTACTGATCCTGCCTGCGGCATCCTCAAGTTTTACCCTCTCGGTTTCAGCATTCATTATGTACCGCGGATCAGCCACTTTCCCCCCGGGCTCTGCGCTCCTGCCCGACAGCTCAGTCCTGCGGTCAGCCATTTCATCCAGCCATCGCAGAAGTTCCCCGCCGGAACCTGTACCGGCATCCGTCAGCCTGTCTTGAGCGCATAAACCACATGCAATATCCTTCTGCAGTTTATCCAGGACGGAAAACAGCATTCCGATGCGTTCCGGGCTGTCTGCAGCTGTACAGATAAACACCAGGTTGGTGAGATCCGACATTTCAGCCTGTATATTATATCTTTGCCTGAGGAGCTTTTCGGCATCATAGCCGGTTATCCCAAGGCGCGCGACATTGACTGTCAGCCTGGTAATATCATGTTCAAAGCCGGGAACATCAGTTTTATCCAGCAGTGTTATTCCCCTGCCGGCAAAACATTTTTTATTTTCATTTATAGAATCTATCAGTCTGTCGAGAAGAGCTGCCCCGTATTTCTGCATCAGCTCCCTTGCGATATCCAGGAATGCCATCAGTATGTAAGAGGGGCTTGTGGTCTGATATATGTCAAGGAAATATTCAAGTCTGTCAATATCGATCCTGTCGGACCCGACATGCAAATATGCTCCCTGCGTAAACGCAGGCAGGGTTTTATGGGCACTTTGCACACAGATATCCGCACCCGCTTCAAGTGAACACACCGGTAGTCTTTTGTTAAAAGCCAGGTGGGGTCCGTGTGCTTCGTCCACTATCAGTACCTTGTTGTATGAATGTACTATTTCGGAGATCTTCCTTATATCACAGCAGATGCCGTAATAGTTCGGGCGCGTGATCAGGACGCCCGCCGCGTCAGGAGCAGCCTTAAGGGCTTTTTCCACCTCATAGGGCCTCACGCCTGAGCTTATCTGAAATGACGGCACGTATTCCGGCAATATGTAGTACGGCAGTGCTCCCGCCATGAGCATACCGTTAATGACAGAACTGTGGCTGTCCCTGCCTGTGATCAGGCGCTGCCCGGGTTTACAGACTGCCGCTATGGCCGCATGCAGGCCTCCGGTACTGCCATTTACAACAAAATAGCTCCGTCTGGCTCCAAAAGCCGCGGCTGCAAGTTCCTGCGCCTGTTTCAGTATGCCCTCAGGTCTGTGAAGATCATCCGCGCCGGGTATTTCGGTAATATCAAGCTTTTCTATTTCATTCAGAAACTCATCAGGTATGCCTGAGCCCATTTTATGTCCAGGCATATGAAAAGGAATGGCTCCGGAAGATGAATAGGACTTCAGCGCATTATAGACAGGAGTGTTCCATCTGCGTTCCTCTGTATTCGTATCAGAGTTCGTTCCTGTTTTTTTCATATATGATCCTTAAGCCTTCCAGTACAAGACGGCCATTTACTTCATCTATAGACTTGGTCTCAGGTGCGATGAATTTTGCCAGGCCACCTGTGGCTATTACCTTTATGTTCTCCTCATGCATCTCCTGCTTGATCTTGTACACAAGGTGATTTACCTGTCCTACATATCCGTGGAATATTCCGGACTGCATACTTACAGCCGTATTTCTGCCTATTACTGCCTCATGCTTCGCCAGGTCGATTCTCGGCAGCTTTGCCGTTCTCTGGTACAGGGCTTCTGCTGATATCAGTATACCGGGACAGATCGCGCCGCCCAAAAACTCGCCCTTTGACGAAATGGCATTGAACGTGGTAGCCGTACCGAAATCCACTACTATAGCAGGACCTCCATATATCTCATATGCAGCTACTGCATTTACTATCCTGTCTGCGCCAAGTTCACGCGGATTCTCGTATTTAATATTTATGCCTGTCCTGATCCCCGGGCCGATAATGATCGGATCCCTTTTTATGTATCTCTGGATGGCATGCTCAAATGAAAACATTATAGGCGGAACTACTGATGATATGATAACTGCCTCAACATCAGAGATGTTCAGCTTTTCATAATTGAAGAAATTCACGAAGTACATGCCGAACTCATCTGACGTCCATCCCCTGTTGGTAGCCAGTTTCCAGTGCGCAATCAGTTTTTTGCCTTCGTATACTCCAAAACGTATATTAGTATTTCCTACATTTATCGCAAGCAGCAATTTCAATTCCTCCACACAGCCCGACAAACCTGAAGTCAATACCGTACTTACAGGAATTTCAGGCTTCTTATCTCTTTTATCTCAAGTTCAATTTCTTTTTCTATTCTGATTATATCCTGTTTTATGTCGTCTATGGTCTCCTCCGCCCTGCTTTTCTGTGTGCCGGTATGTTTTGCGTAAGACTGGGCGTAATGTTTCTGATCCTTGTCTGCATCCCTGATCCTGTCGCGGTATCCCCTCTGGGCGTTGTGACCTTCATAGGTCCTGGAACCATGACTGCTGCTCCTCTGAGGTGTCTGCAGCTGGCCCTGGCTTGCGGAAGAAGCACTAATGCTTTGTGATGACGCGTCCCTGTTCTGCGTGTCACCGCTCCTTCCTCCGTTCTGCTGACGCGGCTGATACTGGCTCCTGGGATTAAAACTCTGATGATTTCCCCGGCTTCGGGACTGATTTTCCCTCAGCTGCGTACCTGGGCTTTTTTCCACATTTGCTCCCGTTTCAGCCTGATTTTCGTTCCGATTTCTTACCATTGTTAACCTCCAAATATAATGAAGCAGTGTATCTATTGTATTTTAAATAAATCAACAAGTCAACCCCAGCAGTCGTCCGGCGTTGCCTCCAAGTATGGCATTCCTGACATTATCAGAAAGCGGCATGCTATAAAACCTCATAACTTCCGTACTTTGATCCCCCCATGGGGAATCCGTGGCGAAAAGGATCTTTTCAAAGCCATGCAGCTCAACTATTCTCATGAACTGTTCCATGTTCATCTTATGTAAACTAAATGATGTATCAAGGTATACATCTTCACCTACCAAAAACCTTTCTACATCATCCCAGCAATCATAACCGCCCATATGCGCAGCTACGATTCTGGCACCGGGAAATGCCCTGACAACGTTTTTCATCCTTTCAGGCGGACAATGGCATGGCACCGGAAGCCCGATGTCCACTCCCCCATGGAAAACCATCACAAAACCCATTTCCGCAACCTTTTCATATATAGGATACATTCTCTTTTCATCAACATAAAAGCCCTGATAATCGGGATGGAATTTGACCCCTTTGAGTCCGGCCTGCTTCATATATTCCAGTTCCTCTTTCCAGTTGCCGCAATCAGGATGGATCGAGCCAAAGGCTATAATTTCATTGCCTTCAACGGAAGATGCCCATTGAGTAATCTTTCTGCACTGTGTCGGCCTGGTTGCTATGTTAAGCAAAACTGATTTATCTATGCCGGCTCGTTGCATCGATGCCTTGACGCCCGTCACAGTACCGTCCGTCATTGCAGGGATTCCGGCCTTTTGTGCAAGAGATTCTACTGTCCTTGCTGCAATATCGTCCGGAAAACAATGCACATGAAAATCAATGATCAAATCCTTCTCCAATATGTATTCACCCCATTGCAATACTGGCTGCCGGCTTCAGCAAAGATTCAACGTCCCGGCAGCTCTATACATATCCGTATATGCCTCTTACGGATATCTCACCGGATACAAGCTCACGGCGTATTCCGTCACTTGAATCTACCAGCAGCCGTCCGTCATGGGCAATGTCAACCGCAGTTCCTGTCAGTTCATTATCCCTGATGGTAAAGCGTATCTGCCTGCCAAGCGTAACTGAATATTCCTTCCAGGTATCCAGTATACTGTCGCGTTTTCCGTTCATTATATCCTGCAGTACCGCATCCAGTTCTCTTAACAGTGCACGGGTCAGTCCAAGCCTGGACGGCCTTTTTTCATCCGGATCCCGCATAGTATCACAGGACCGGAAGGCTGATTTTTTTTCCGCTTCATAAACCGACATGATCGAAACAGCCCTGTCATGCAGTTCCTCGGGAAAATCCCTGTCCTCCTGGGAAAAGTTTATTCCGATGCCCAATATTATGTAGTTGACCATGTCGGCCTCCGAATTCATTTCCAGCAGGATGCCGCATACCTTTTTGCCGTCATAGACAATGTCATTGGGCCACTTTATACCTGTCCTGATGCCTGTAGACGCGTATATCGCCTTTACTGCCGCTGCTGCCGCTGCCAGCGTAAATATCTGAGCATCCGCCGGAGCCATGGAAGGCCGCAGTACTACAGACAAATATATGCCCTTTTCAGCAGGAGATTCCCAGCTTCTTCCCAGCCTTCCCCTGCCATGCGTCTGGCTGCCCGCAACTACTGTCAGGCCTGACTCGCATCCTTCGGCGGCAAGCTTAGCAGCATACTGACTGGTAGATGCGAGGGTATCAAAATAAAGGACTTTTTTGCCTACAACAAGTGTTCCCAATCCGTCAGCAATTTCATATTCATTGAAAATATCGGCACAGTCAATGAGCCTGTAGCCTTTCCTGGTTGAGGCTTCAATCCGGTAACCCTCCTGTCTGAGCTCTGCTATATGCTTCCATATGGCGGCCCTGGAAACACCTGCACGTTCCCCGATCTCAGCTCCTGTAACATAACCTGGTGCAGCTTTTTTCAAAAAGTCAAGTATTTCATATTTCATAGTATCCTCCCCGGTACTCTGAATGTATAGGGCTTATTATCTTCTTTGAGCAGGAATACCGCAATACCGCCGGCCATATCCTCAATCACTTCTGCTTTGCCGTGATCTGAGAGCCATTTGAAGTACAGGTATAAAAATATGTCATCCAGTTCATCGTTTTCTTCCCTGAGCCGCGTTGTAAGACCGCTGAAATAGAGCTCCTGTGAATTACCGTACAAGAGCGGCGTATCAAGCTTTTTCCCAAGAATGCTCACATGTTCGCCCAGAACAGTGCTGGTGACAAGGGCCTCCGGAAATCTGTATTCGCCCAGAACATAGTTTTCTATAGGAGTAACAGAACGTTCATACAGTTCCCGCGCCTTTTGTGATGATTTTCCGGCCTCATAGAGAAATCTGTCTGCCACATAGCAGTACTTGGGCTGGATATCAATCCTCAGGCACCTGTATTTGTCTGATCTGAACTTATCGTATTCGTCGCGCGGATTCAATAAAGCTGCCATGCATTTCTTTATGCTGCCTTCAATATATACCTCACGGTTATACCACTCTGACAGTTTGATGCCGCAGTCGGCAGCATTGCCCGCTTTTTCAGCGGGTACATAAAAATAGACCTCCGCCACACCCCTTCACCTCCAGCATCGTATCCGGATAATACGTCAGCTGTTCATTTGCTGCGTCCAGGTGCTGCGCAGCAAAACAGCTTCGGTTACAGCTGGACATTTCTGTATATATTTTCTATATCTGCAGCCTGCACAGTTCTTATATTTGATGCAGTACTGCTCTTTTCCATCGTAATCGCAGCATACCTCGATATCTCTTCATCGCTAAGATGCGGTGCCCTGCCTATGAGTGACATAATTAGGGCATCAAATTCATCAATATCGGTCAGCCCCATGACAGCCAGCAGATTGTTGATTTTTTCCCCTGCATATTCATAGTTAAACCTGAGATATTCTGCCATCAGGTAACCGTTTGCTCTCCCGTGTGGAATGCCTTTGAAATATGTATAATTATATCCGGCTCCATGAACTATGGTGGTACCGGTATGGGAAATAACCATTCCTCCAAGCATGGATGCGTATAATAGATCTGCTCTGTCCTGTTTTGTGACCTGTCCGCTGCGCAATGACTCCCTGCACCGGCCGAACAGTCTTATCCCTTCAAGCGCCAGCACATCGGATACCGGAGTGCTCTTTCTGCCCAGGTACCCTTCAATACAATGGGACAATGCATCTATAGCCGTATTGACAGTCACTTCCGCCGGCAAACTTTCCGTGTACCTGGGATCAAGGAAAGCAACTGCAGGAAATGTATCAGGCGTTCCAAAACTGACCTTGGTCTTAAGATCATTTCTGGTCAGTATCGAATAAGGTGTAACTTCGCTTCCCGTACCTGCTGTGGTAGGTATTGCGATTATCGGAAGCGGCTTGTTTGCAAACTTGTTTTCAAACAGCTGCAAAGGCTCAATATCGTTTGCAGCAAGGACTGCAACAGCTTTGGCAGCGTCAAGCGGCGACCCTCCCCCGATGCCTATGATAAAAGCGGCACCGGCCTGCCTGGCTGCAATGCCTCCTTCTTTGACCGTGTCTGTGGACGGGTTGTTTTCTACTTTATCAAATATAGTGAAGTCTATATTGTACTTTGAAAGCACACTGCAGACATCATCGAGAGCGCCGCTTGCCTTTGCGGATTTCCCTCCTGTTACAATAAGCGCTTTTTTCCCGAATCCGGCCAGTTCACTTCCGTTCTGAATGATGCATCTTTCTCCGAAATAAGCTTTAGTCGGCATATGAAATTTGAATTGCATAAAATCACCCCGGTCAAAGTAATAAGACATTTCTGGCGGGACATTTTTGTCCTCATACCATTTTACAGCAGGGCTGTAATCTGTTCAACCATTTTGCTGACGATCGTACAGATACCGGCAAAATTTGCATACACTGTCAGAGCAGAACATCATTACTCCCCGGAGTGCATTATTCCCCGCAGGCTTCCTGCGGATATATTCCCCCTCATGCTGAGATCTTTATACTGCGCGCTTTGAAAGGATCAGGGCAATATAATGCTTAAGCCGCGAAATATTGAATATAATATAAATATTTCTTATAATATTTATGAAAACTGAAACCCTGTGTTATGAGCATTTTAATAATGATTGGGGGATTGACAATGGCATTCCTGGAAAACCTGGGCAAAAAAGTAGGTGAAGCTGCGCAGGCAGTTACCAAAAAATCCAGCGAGATTGTGGAAGTTACCAAACTCAATGTAAACGTAAACTCAGAGGAAGATAAGATACAAAAGCTTTATACACAAATCGGAAAAACGGTTTATGAAAACTTCCGGCAGACCGGAAATGCCCCGGACAGCATAAAAGAAACATGTGAACAGATAAAAGCACATGAAGAAAATATAAGGGCATTAAAGGAAAAGATAGCTGAAGTCAAGGGCATTAAGACATGTATCAACTGCGGTGCTGAAATGGAGATAACGCAGCTGTTCTGTTCAAAGTGCGGAACAAAAAATGAGCTCCCTCAGACTGCAGCGGAAAGCCAGCCTGAGGAAAAGACCGCCGGTCCTGTATGTCCTTCCTGCGGAACCGTTCTCAGTCCCGGTGCCGCATTTTGCTCAAACTGCGGCACAAAGCTCTGATTGAAAATGTACTTAACATCTGTATTTCAGTATCAGGAAAGAAAAGATAAAAAGAGGCACTATACCTTATTTTAAGAGATGTGCCTCTTTTTTATCGGCCTTAAGTTTTTTCTCCGGCCGTTCATTTCTTAAACAGTTAATTTCTTCTTAATGTCATCACTGGACATGGCAGTTTAATTGTTTCACTATATAGCTGTCTTATCCTGCAGCTTATTTCTTACGCGATACTTGCTGATTGCCTATTTACCGAACAGGCTTTCATCCTGTCAGCCGGCGGCTGTTTTCTGTATCCCTGATTTATCGTTATCCTGTTCGTCTTTATCCCGTCTGCTGTATTTCATCGCTTTCCTGCATTTTTCTATGACTTCCAGAGCCGGTTCCAGCTGTTCATAGAACATAACGATCATCTCACCGGGAACAGCTTCCATGATAGCCATCTCCAAAGCCCTGGCTTCATCATAAATGACATGGACCTTGTCTTTGCCGATACCCTGTGCCAGTGCCGCACCATAGAGCAAATCTGCTACCTCACCGGCATCTCTTCCCCTAAGGTCATTATCTTCCTTTATATAAAGCTTCGTGAAAAATCGTCCGCAGATCCTGCCAACCTCGATGATGCTTTCGTCCTTTCTGTCTCCCGGCATACCGATTACCCCTGTATAGGCTGAAGCTTCAAAGCACCGCAGTGTATCAATGACAGCACGGTATCCCGCGGTATTGTGTCCGTAATCGAGCATAACAGTAAATCCGCCCATGTCAAAGATGTTAAAGCGCCCAGGATTTGTGTCCATATCAGGTCTGAAGCTTAAAATACCTTCCCTGATTTTTCCCGCAGAAAGGCCCAAAGCCGCCAGTGCGGATACGCATGCCAGGGTATTCTCTATATTGCATGCTGCTTTGCCGCCATATGTCACCGGTATATCCTCAACCCGCGCAATTAAGGTCTCATCACCGCCTGATGATGTGTATATGGCTCCGTCTCTCAAATAAACTACTTTGTTCCCGTTTTTCATCTCTGTCTGGATCAGCATGTTATCTATGCTTACTGAGAACAACAGGGGTCTGCAGGTGATTCTTTTCAGGATGGCCGGCGTCATTTTGTCATCAGCATTGAGTACGGCATATCCGTCCGGTTTGACCGCCTCTGCCACCAGGGATTTGACCATTGCCATTTCTTCTATTGTATTTATACCGTCGGCTCCGAGATGGTCATCGCTTATATTTACGATGACTCCCACATCAGCCAGGTCATAGCCGAGGCCTCTTCTTATTATCCCGCCGCGGGCCGTTTCCAGTACTGCAGCTTCCACCCTGGTATCCCTGAGAATACGGGCTGCACTGAGTGCACCTGTATTGTCGCCTTCGAGGATGCATTCACCTCCGATGTATATTCCGCTGGTAGTCGCCATTCCCACAACTGTGCCGTCAAGCCCCAGTGTATGTCCGATCATCCTTGTTACTGTCGTTTTACCGTTGGTTCCTGTAACAGAAATTATAGGTATGCTCGTTGGCTTACCTGGCGGATACAGGTATTCCAGTATATCACCGGCCACATTTCGTGATTTGCCTTCTGTGGGATAAATGTGCATTCTGAGTCCGGGCGCAGCATTGACTTCTATCAGCGCTCCGTTGCCGTCTTTAAGGGGAAGGGATATATCGGTGCATGTTATGTCAATACCTGCGATGTCAAGTTCCATCAGTTCAGCGGCCTTTACCGCCAGTTCTGCATTGTACGGGTGAACTTCATCAGTACAGTCTCTGGCAGTACCTCCGGTACTCAGATTGCCGTTATAACGCAGCTGTATTTTTTCACCCGCCTGCGGTATGGTATCTTCAGTATATCCGGATTTTGCCAGTACCTGCCTTGACATATCATCCAATTTGATAACAGTAAGCGGTTTTTCGTGATCTGCCCCTCTTAACGGGTTCCGGTTTTCAATATCAACGAGTTCCCTGATTGAATGGATTCCATCGCCTGTAACCACGGGAGCTCTTCTTTCCGCCGCTGCAACCATTTTGCCTCCGACGACCAGCAGCCTGTAGTCCTTCCCGGGGATGTGCTTTTCCACAATTACAGCATGGCTGTAGCCGGCCGCAGCATTGAAAGCAGCTTCCAGTTCACCGAAACTGGTGATGTTCGTAAACACTCCTTTACCCTGATTGGCATCGAACGGTTTCAGCACTACCGGCCAGCCAATGGCTGATGCTGCGGCGGCAGCCGACCTGTATGTGTATGCGATATCTCCCCTTGGTACCGGTATACCGGCTTCCGACAGCCTCAGTTTCGTAAGATGTTTGTTGCCGGCAATATCGACGGCCACACAGCCGCATCTGTCTGACAGGGAAGCCTCAAGATATCTTGTATACCTTCCGTTGCCCAGCCGGAGCACACTGGAATGTTCAAGGCACTCAACAGGAATGTTTCTTCTTCGCGCCTCCTCATACAGTGCTCCTGTACTTGTCCCCATATCAGATTCTGCTGCTGTTTTTTTCAGATGGCTGATTACTCTCTCTATGTCAGGCGTCTGGCCCTCAATAATCATTTTCAGCATTTCCACTGCCGTCAGAAGACATTCCACGGCAAGTTTTTCGTTTTTGTACTCAAATACGATGTAATAAACCGATGGTTTATCTGTTGCCCTGCTTTTGCCATAATTCACTTCATAGCCCACTGTCCCCTGAAGCTCAAGGACCGTATGTTCCGTCACATGTGCCAGGTATGTGCCTTCCTTTAGCCGTTCGGCGAATCCGCCTTCATACCCCAGTGAGCATACATGTTTCTTCAGACCGGGCAGGATCGCAAGCAAGCGCTCATTAAATCCTTCTATTTGCCTGGTCGGTGTATCATATAATTCTCCAAGATCTATAACTGCTTTGATTACAGGTCTGTGACTGTATATGTTTCTGCCTTTGTATGACTGTATGCTGATTATATCCACAAGTTTTCCTCCATATCTTCCGTCATGGGAAACACCTAAGGAACGAATCCGGGTTTCCTGCCTCAAAGGAGTTTCCCGGCTGAGACACAAAGCTTCCTTTTCAGCTGAGAATGCTGAAAGCCGCATCCTCAGGCCGGAATCCGGAGTTTTTTTCATACTCTGTTGCCCTTCAGGCCGAGACCCAAAGTTGTCCTCCAGGCTGAAACCCGTCAATCCTTTACCCGTATGACTTTTCTTTCTGACATATCATATCCGTATCCTGCCGGAAGCACATGCAAAACAACATTGGCGATGGCAAGGTTTTCATCCGGCTTTAATTCGGAAACATTCGAACTCTTGATATTTCTCCCGTCCACAACCATGACTGAGTTGCTGCCGAGTACCTCGAAATGCTCATCCGGGAACACTCTTACCGCTGTATCCTCATCAATGCCGATTCCAAGGATAGAAGGATTTTCTGCAACACCGCAGAGAAGTCTGCCGATCCTTCCCCTCTGATGAAAATGCTGGTCGATGAGTGCTTTTTGAAGCAGTCCGAGCCCGGGAGCCATCTTTAATGTACATTTTCTCGCCGGGTCATTATTGTTTCCGTCAACTATCATTGTTCCGCTCATGGCTGACGCTCCTGCACTTGTCCCGGCTATCGCCGCACCTGAACGGTAAGCATAGTGCAGCGCCTCATATACTTTTGTTCCGCCTAATATGCTGGTTATCCGCAGCTGATCGCCTCCTGTGAAAAATATACCTGTGGACCCGGCCACAAGTTCTGCATTGGACTCAATATCGGCATCGTCACGCGTATTGATGTTCAGGAAATTAGTATCAGGCGCTCCGAGACCGATAAACAGTGATTTATACTGATTGCCTGCTTCTATCGGCTGTTCGGTTGCCGTGGTCAGTATAGTTATTTTTGATTTTGAGCCTCCGGAAATATCAACAAATGATTTCAGGATAAGACACTCTCCTGTTTTATCCTCCGCTCCGCCTATAATTATCAGGTTTCCCTTATCCATTTAGTTCACCGTCTCTCTGATGATTTGCACAGAATTGCGCCATGGCCTCAAATCAGACTCGGTTCCGTGACATAATGCCGGTGTTCTGCATCCATGGTTTATGCACCGACAATACTTTTAAGATAGTCATATAACATGCTGTTGAATATCAGACCTGCCGCCATCAGCAGAATACTGGCAGCAACAAGCGGCATTCCTGCTTTGCTTCCTTTTTTGCTTATCCATATGCCAAGTATTATAGCTGCGACTCCAAATATAAAAGGATATCTTACCAGTGAAATGACCGCTGCGGTCCACCCCGCGGCTGTGGTCAGAATGATCCCTGTTTTTGAAGCAGTTCTGCCTTTAACAGCCTGGTCTACTTTATCCATTTGATCACCTCATTGTTATTCTTTAAAACTCGGTTTGAGTATATACATTCCAATGTGTGTAAATTTTTGTCGCTAACTCTGCTTTTTTACCGGCCTGCCATCGGAAAGCAGCATTTTACCGCTGGAGAACAGCATCACCGGTTCAAATGACGATTTATCAAGCAATAATATGTCGGCATCACTGCCGGCTGCTATTTTCCCTTTGGCAGGATAAAGCTTAAGTACCCTGGCAACATTCTCTGTTACTGTTTTGAGGACAGGTGTGAGAGGCAGGCCGTAATTTATAACCGAAGATCTTATATCATCAAAAAGAGCCCGTACCTTTCCTGCCTCCTTATGAGACTCACCGGCTCCGCTGCCATTACCGTCGGACGATACAGTTACATTTTCAAGTCCTTTCGCTGTGCCCAGAAGCCTTCTCAGGCAGTCCGGCACACTTATCCCCGCTTCTGTATTCTCGCCGGCAGTCAAATCTGTATTGCCGCCGTTTTCATGGTAATTCACAGCCTGTTCAAACAGGTCCTTGTTCCTGTTCAGATGTGTGGGAACGAACATTGACACGGGAAAATCGGTTGAGTCCAGCAGATCTGTCAGCGGCGAAAGGCCGGCCTTGCCGTCACCCACATGCAGGTGTACTACACCAGCCTTTTTCCCAAGCATGCCTCCCGTAACTGCTTCGTGTGACAGTTTCACCAGCTCATCTTTCGTAGGATACGAAGACCTGTAATCTGAAATGGCGATTTCTCCGGTACCGATTACTTTATCGATTAATGCAATATCAGTCAGAACTCTGCCCGTTATAGTGACAGGAGGTATACCATAATTACCGGTATATATAAATACGGTCAGGCCATCGGCCTCCAGCGCACGGGCTTTCATAAGCAGCCCCTGCATGCTTTTGCCGACTCCGTCATCCCCGAGAGTTCCGACCACAGTCGTTACTCCGGCACTGGCCAGGTCATCTGAAGATATGGGACCTATCATGCTTTCAGGGCCCTGCTCGCCACCACCGCCTGTAATATGCACATGCTGGTCTATTAAACCTGGTACCGCAATCATCCCGCTGCAGTCTATGATCTCTGTCTCAGGTGCCGGAGGGACCTGTATACCGGCAGATATCAGTGCGATCTTTCCAAATGCAGTCAAAATATCATTTACGCCCAAATATTCGGGTGCAAATATTTCAGCATTTTTTAATAGCGTAAACATACTGTTCCCTTCCATATGTTAGTTACCAAGTCAATTGCTGTTACTTCAATCAGAGCGTTATATTATTTTTTCCGAAACAAGCATCTATATGCGTTAGTCATTTTTTACAGCTTTATTAAAAGAATATTAAAATTTCGTTAACTTTCATTTGTAATGACATTATAATGTACTAATTTAACAGTATTGTAATAATTTAATTTGATTATTTACAACAAATTTGCTAGACTGTTTTTGATTATGTAAAGTAAATAATGCAAAGGGTGATAAAATGATAGCTAACTATAGCAGTTTGACAGCAAAACAGAAGAAAGTCTATTCAGTTATTGAATCTTATATCAAAACTAATGGAATCCCGCCGACAGTGCGTGAAATAGGTGAACTTGTTGGTGAAAAAACTCCAGGAGCGGTACAGGGAATACTCAACAGGCTCGAGCAGAAAGGAGTTATAAGAAGACAGCTGGGTGCTGCAAGATCGATACAGCTGGTATCTGCTGACGATCAGATGTACGCCAAACCGGTATTCGTTCCGAGGATAAAAAGGATAAGCAAGAGAAACCTGGATGATCTCAAGAATATCTATAATATTGTTATGTACCATCCAGTTACTCCCGAAATACTCAAAGAAGACGGAGATTATTTTTTGTTTGAATGTCCCAGTGACGGTCTGTCCGAAAGCGGTTTTGGCAACGATGACACCATACTGGTAAATACAAAGGCAGAATTAAAAGAAGGAGATATAATCCTTGCATTTTATGAAACCCACGCCCTGCTGAGAAAATATTATCCGCAAAGTGATGGTACTGTCACTCTTAAGGCTGATTCTCCCATTATTGATAAAGAAAACTTTGCTGCTGACGAAATAATTCTGATCGGAAAAGTCGAAGCCAGATTTACAAGATTCTGAGATTATCCGTATAATTTTGTATTTTTTTGATTAACATAATATTTAGAAAAAAGTTTTATATAATTTCAATGAAACGACCCGGCAGTTCAACCTGCCGGTTTTTTCATGTGTGTGACATGGGGACAGGTACGATAACACAGAATTGTGGCAACGTACCTGTCCCCATGTCACACTGCAAAAAGAGACCGGCTCCAGTGAGCCGGTCTCTTTTCTGTGATTCATAATCAGCCATTGTTTATAGTTGTATACATGAAGTATTTGAATCCCAGAGGTGTTGAATAATATCCGTCGAGTTTCTGGTTAGCCAGGTAAATGTCGACGTAGTAGTATATCGGGCAAAGCATACTTTCATCGAATATGATATCTTCTGCCTGATGCATCAGTTTGTAACGTTCCTGCGTGTCAGTTGTTGTCTTGATCTTCTTGATCAGGGCATCATATTCAGAGTTGCTCCACTGTGCATCGTTGTTGCCGCTGCCTGTTACCCACATATCAAGGAACGAGATCGGATCGTTGTAATCACCTAACCAGCCGTTACGTGCAATGTAATAATCACCATTCTTACGGGTGTTGAGGAATGTATTCCATTCCTGTACTTCCAGTGTAACATTGACACCGATCTTCTTCCACATATCCTGCAGAGCTTCACCTATCTGCTGATGGCCTGTACCTTCATTATAGAGGTATTCCAGTGTCGGCAGGCCTTCGCCGTTCGGATATCCGGCTTCTGCAAGCAGCTTCTTGGCTTCTTCAAGGTTAGCTTCGTATGCTTCTTTTGAAGGATCATAATAATCTCCGCCTACTTCACGGAATTCCTTGGTAGGATCAGCATCAGATATTCCTGTCGGCACAAATGCACCTGCGGGTTCCTGTCCGGCTTTACCTATGTTTTTGCATATGAAGTCACGATCAACAGCAAGAATCAATGCTTTACGTACCTTAGGATTGTCCAGAGGAGGCTTCTTGGTATTGAAAGAAACATAATATGTTCCAAGCTGTCCTTCAAGATGGAACTCTGGTTTGTCTCTCCATGCATCTATCTCATCGTTGGGCATTGAGTCTGCAAGCAGTATTTCTTCTTTCTTAAATGCGTTAAGTATTGCATTGTCATCGTCCATCAGGACAAATTTAATTTTTTCAGGTCCAAGTGCTTTGTAGTTCCAGTAATTTTCGTTCTTTTCATAAGTAATATGAGATCCGGGCACCCATTCAACCATCTTGTAAGGTCCGTTGCCTATATAGGTCTTGGGATCTACAGCCCATGACTCACCGTATTCTTCGATTATATCCTGGCGCACAGGATAATAAGCCGGGAATGCGCAGAGTTCCAGGAAATACGGAACCGGGTTCTTAAGCTTTACGACGAGTGTTTTGTCATCTTTAGCTGTAACATTCAGTTTTCCTTCGTCATAACCGTCGATTACGTCGAACATATACTCGTAGTCAGCCGCAGTTTCGGGATCGATTGCACGATTCCATGCGTAAACAAAATCATTTGCAGTAACAGGCTTACCATCGCTCCATTTGATGTCGTCACGCAGATAGAATGTATAAGTCGTTCCGTCTTCACTGACATCATAATCCTTAGCTTGTGCCTTCTGCGGTACGCTGTTTTTGTCGAGAGTCATAAGGCCTTCAAATGCATGTGATATCAGTGTGCCGCCGTCAACAGCCGAGTTCAGAGCCGGGTCAACAGTATCAGGATCAGATCCGACGTTAACTGTAAGCGTATCGATTTTTCCTGATTTTCCTGTTCCGCAGGCAGTGAAAAGTAAGCTGCACACTAGCACCAGTGAAATTAGTAATGCTACTTTTCTCTTCATAGTCTTTCCTCCTATTAATCTGATTTCAGTACGTATGTACTGTAATTTTATTAAAATGCGATCATTCAGGAGTCATATCTCAAATAATTATTAATTATTCGTTATAATCCCCCTGAATGGCAGCATTTAATCTGGTTTATATATGTCAATTTATCTTATCAATGTGATGACAAGCCACATAATGACCTGTTGAAACTTCTCTGAATTCAGGTTCTTCCTGTGCACAGAGTTCTGTGGCATAGGGACACCTGGTCCTGAATCTGCATCCTGACGGAGGATTCAGCGGACTTGGAACATCTCCCTGAAGCACGATCCTTTTCTTGCTGCGGGCTTCTGCCGGATCAGGGATCGGTATTGCCGAAATCAGTGATTTTGTGTAAGGATGGAGATTGTGGAACGTCAGTTCATAACTGTCTGCCAACTCAACCAGTTTGCCCAGGTACATGACGCCGATCCTGTTGCTGATATGCTTAACCACACTGAGATCATGCGCAATGAACAGGTATGTCAGCCCCAGTTCCTCCTGCAGTTCCTCAAACATATTTACGACCTGTGCCTGTATGGAAACATCAAGTGCCGAAACCGGCTCATCGCATACTATGAATTCTGGATCCACCGCCAGGGCACGCGCTATACCGATACGCTGACGCTGACCTCCGGAAAATTCGTGCGGATAACGATTGGCATGTTCACTGTTCAGTCCGACCCGTTCGAGCATCTGTATTATTTTTTCTTTTCTTTCTTTTTTCCCGGGCGTTAGTTTGTGGATATCCAGTGCTTCACCAATTATATCCCCAACTGTCATCCTCGGGTCAAGGCTCGCATACGGATCCTGGAAAACTATCTGCATTTTGCGCCTGTACGGCATCATATCCGCTTTTGTAATGTCGACTCCGTTATAGAATATCTGCCCTCCTGTTGGCTCATAAAGCCTGAGGATGGTACGTCCGGTGGTCGTTTTCCCACAGCCGCTCTCGCCGACCAGGCCAAGTGTTTCACCCTTATTTATATAAAAGCTGACATCATCGACAGCCTTCACATATAAGGGATGGAAGACACTACCTCCTGCACGGAAATACTGTTTCAGATTTTTTACCTCAACCAGCTTACTCATGGTCTTCCTCCCTTCTCTTCCTATCGAATTCTTCCTTTTGCAAAAGCCAGCATGCACTGTAATGAGTCTCGGACAAATACGTATATGGCGGCATTTGCTTCAGGCATACCTTCATGCAGCTGTCACACCTGGGAGCAAAGGGACATCCGGCAGGCGGATTGAGCATATCAACCGGTGTACCTTCTATCGGGATCAGCTTCTTGTGATCTTTATCGCTGAGCTTCGGTATACTGCGGAGCAACCCCTTTGTATACTCATGCCTGGGATTGTAGAATATTTCATCAGTAGTACCGTACTCTACTATCTTTCCCGCATACATAACAGCAATTTTCTGGCACATATTTGCAACGATTCCAAGGTCGTGAGTAATCATTATTATCGACATGCCAAGCTTGTTTTTCAGCTCTATCATCAGTTCGAGTATCTGCGCCTGGATAGTCACATCCAGTGCTGTCGTAGGTTCATCCGCAATCAGCAGCTTCGGCTCACAGGCCAGTGCAATGGCAATCATGACCCTCTGGCGCATACCGCCCGACAACTCATGCGGGTATTGCTTCATCCTTTTTTCAGGTTCATTTATTCCAACCAGCCTTAAAAGCTCCACTGACCGTTCATATGCCTGCTTTTTGTCTTTGTCCGTATGCAGCAGGATTACTTCCATTATCTGATTGCCTATTGTATAAACAGGATTCAGGCTCGTCATAGGATCCTGGAAAATGATGCTGACCTCGTTGCCTCTGATCTTGCGCATCTCATCCTCAGTCATATCATTAATCCTGTGCCCGTTGAAATCAATAGTTCCGCCTATGATCTTCCCGGGATACGCCGTAAGGCCCATTATCGAATAAGCGGTAACACTCTTTCCGCTGCCGCTTTCTCCAACGATTCCCAGCACTTCGCCTTCTTCCATTTTTATCGAAACGTCATTGAGCGCCTTGACCTCACCTGCCGGTGTAAAGAAGGACAGGCGCAGATTTTTTATATCAAGCAAAGTTTTACCCATAATTTTCACCTCAGTTCTTCAGTTTGGGATCAAACGCATCTCTCAGTCCGTCTCCGACCAGATTGAAAGACAGAATGATCAAACTGATCATAATAGCGGGCGCAAGCAGCCTGTAAGGATATGAAGTAATTCCTCCGATGGCCTGCGACGCCATGGATCCCAGGGACGGCATCGGGGCCGCAACACCTATGCCGATAAAGCTGAGGAAGCTTTCGGTAAAAATAGATGACGGTATCTGCAATGTCGTCGTAACTATTAGTGTACCCATACAGTTCGTCAAAAGATGCTTCTTTATGATTCTGCCATGACTTGCTCCCAAAGCCTTTGCTGCTGTCACGAATTCCTGCTCCTTGAGTGTCAGTATCTGGCTGCGTACGATTCTGGCCATACCAACCCAGTAAAGCAGTGAAAATACTATAAATATACATATGAGTCCGACACCAATAGTATTGATCCAGCCAAAACCAGGCACTGTATCGGCCAGATTCTGCAGAGGATATTTAAGAGTAACCATCAGCAGGATTATGATAAGGATATCCGGTACAGTGTATATGATGTCCACTATACGCATCATAATCAAATCTACCTTACCGCCGAAATATCCGGCAATGGAACCATATATGGAGCCAATCAGCAGCACCAGTACGCTGGCAACTATACCTACCAGCAGCGATATACGGCTTCCCATCATAAGGCGGATCATAGTATCACGTCCGAGAGAATCGGTACCCAGTATGTGCGGGAACACCTTTACTCCCTGATCAATAAGCGCCTGCTCTTCGGCAGAGTACTCCATCGGAGCAAGATTTTCGCTTCCTCTGATCTGCTGTTCGTAAGAATATGGATAAAAGCTCGGCATCACGAATGCGAATATCATGATCAATATTATTATCACAAGGCTTACCATAGCTATCTTGTTCTTTTTGAACCGGCGCAGCCCGTCACGCCAGAAGTTGACGCTCTCTCGCATTATAACAAGGCTTTGTTTCTCTTGCTTGTCGGCCGGTAAAAAATCTGAAACATCAAGCTGAAAGCTGAATGGTTTTTTCTTGTCTGTCATTTGTTTCACCGCTCCTATTTCAGTTTAATTCTCGGGTCTATCAGCTTGTATGCAATGTCAACGATCAGGTTCATGGTGATAAGCAGAGCTGCAAGGAAAATTGTAGTTCCCATTATCAGCATATAATCCCTGTTAATGATCGAACTTACGAAATCATTGCCCAAACCCGGGATAGTGAATATTTTTTCTACAACAAAGCTGCCCGTGAGCGTATATGCAAGCAGGGGGCCCAAATATGTTACTACCGGAAGAATAGCGTTCCTGAGGGCATGCTTGAACAGCATTTTAAATCTTGAAAGTCCTTTTGCATTTGCTGTACGCATATAATCCTGTCCCAGCACTTCAAGCATACTTGAGCGCATAAGCCTCGTAATGTATGATGCAGGATAAAACGCAAGTGCCATCACCGGCATAATATAATGCAGCGGCGATGTCAGTCCGTATGTCGGCAGCAGCTTCAGATTGACACTGAAAATCATCATAAGCACAGTAGATACAACAAAACTCGGTACTGCTATGCCGCATGTCGAAATAACAATAATGACATTGTCGATCCATTTGCCTCTGTTAAGCGCTGCCACACTGCCAAGCGGCACTCCAACTATAACAGCCAGCAATATGGAAAGCCCGCCGACTTTTGCTGACACCTTAAATCCGTTCGAAATTATCTGGTTGACCGAACGTCCCCTCTGTTTAAGCGACGGTCCCAAATCGCCTTTAATCACCTTTGTCATATAGTTTTTATACTGCACTATCAAAGGCTTATCGAGTCCGTACTTCTCATTGAGAGCTTTCAAAGTTGCTTCTGACGGAGCCTTTTCAGCAAGGAAAGGGCCGCCGGGAACCATGTTCATCAATGCGAATGTAATAGTTGCAACCAGCCACAATGTGACCACTGCAAGTACGACTCTTTTTATAATGTAATTCGCCAATTAAGACACCCCTCTAAATGTATAAGTCAATTCCCATGAACCGATCCGGTAGTTAACATAATACAATAACTATTATTGTAAATCAACAATAATAGGCATACTATCCGTCAGTATTATTTGCCATCACCGGTCCTAAAATGAAGTATTGCAGGCCGGTGCTGCGCCCGATGCTATATACAGATGCAAATGAAATGATTAACATGAGATGATGCACGCACGCAGACTTCCGCCACCGGAAACGGCAATTATATACTATCAGCATTTTAGCCCAGTTTCAATGGGGTTACATAAAATGTATAATTATTCACGCATTAAAAGTATATAATGTATTTATACACAAGTCGGTATTTTGCCCTAAATCTCGTTTATACTCGACTATAACAACATTTTGAGAAAAAATTAACCAACTGCAGTAAAAATCACTGTGTTATCTTCTGTAAATTATGTTTACTGCAGCCGGTTTATCAAATTGTCGCAGTATTCTCTTTTGCAGCTGTTATCAAGCTGTTGGGCAGTTTTACCGTCTCAATCAGTAAAATTGATATTATATAATGCACTTATGTCAACCTACTGATTATATCGTATATTCATGTATATTCATTTATATTCATTTATATTAAATGCACATTGACAGTTTCTTTTCTATTTTTCCAGAATCTCATCTGCAATAAGTCTTCCCATTTCCTTCGTCCCTGTCAGTGTCCCTCCTGTTGACGCTATGTCCGCTGTGCGGTATCCCCTCTCGAGCACTTTCCTGACTGCGTCCTCTATCATGTCTGCGGCTTCATATTGTGCAAACGAATAACGCAGCATCATTGCAGCCGAAAGTATCGCCGCAATAGGATTTGCTGTGTTCTGCCCGGCAATATCGGGCGCTGAACCATGTACGGGCTCATATAATCCAAGTGTTCCTCTTCCAAGGCTGGCAGAAGGAAGCATTCCTATGGATCCCGTTATCATAGAAGCTTCATCTGATAATATATCTCCAAACATATTAGTCGTAACGATGACATCAAACTGCCGCGGATTTCTGACAAGCTGCATTGCGGCATTATCAACGTACATATGGTTAAGCGATATATCGGGATAATCTTTCGATACTCTGATTATAACTTCCCGCCAGAGTCTGGAGCTTTCCAGCACATTTGCCTTGTCGACGGACGTAACGATACCCCGGCGTTTGGCTGCTGCCTTAAAAGCGATCCTGGCTATGCGTTCTACCTCCGCAGCCGAATATTTCTCTGTGTCGTATGCTGTTTCGTCATCGCCTCCGCTGCCTGATCTTCCCCTGTCTCCGAAGTATATTCCTCCTGTAAGTTCCCTTACAACAAGTATATCTATTTTATCTCCAATTATTTCAGATTTCAGCGGTGACGCATCTTTCAATGCATCATATATTACGGCAGGCCTCAGATTTGCGTAAAGCCCAAGGCCTGCACGAATACCGAGCAGACCTGCTTCCGGCGTTCTGTCACCCGGCAGGCCTTCCCACTTCGGCCCGCCGACAGCGCCGAGCAATACCGCGTCACTTTGTCTGCATGAATTGAGTGTTGTTTCCGGGAGAGGTACTCCATATTCGTCTATTGCGCAGCCTCCCATCAGTTCTTCCTGGAATTCGAAGCTGATGCCGCATTTTTCTCCTGCAGCTTTAAGCACCGCAATTGCCTGATCGACAACTTCGGGGCCTATCCCGTCTCCCTTGAGTACGGTGATTTTATATGTCACTGTAATTCCTCCCTAAGTATAGTGATATTCAGACGACGTAATTTTAATCAGACAATTGTATAAATATCTTTATTTCCGTTTGGTGATGTATCCGATGAGTCCGTCGGCCGCAATTATCTCCTGCATGAATTCCGGGAAGGGCACTCCTTTGTAACTCTTGTTTTTTGTCATGTTATATATGATGCCGCTGTCAAAATCTACTTCTATGGTATTCCCGTTATCTATATCCGATGCCGCTTCCGGGCATTCGATTATCGGCAGTCCGATATTTATGGCATTGCGGTAAAAGATCCTGGCAAATGTCTCAGCAATGACGCAGGATATTCCGGATGCTTTTATAGCAATAGGTGCATGCTCCCTTGACGAACCGCATCCGAAATTTCTGCCGGCAACTAATATATCACCTTTGCGCACCTTTTTAACAAAGTCAGCATCAAGATCTTCCATACAGTGCATTGCAAGTTCCGCCGGATCACTGGTATTCAGGTATCTTGCAGGTATTATGACATCTGTGTCCACGTTATCTCCATACTTGATAACATTTCCCTGTATCTTCATTTATATTACCTCCTGTCTTACGATCAACAGCACCGCTTTTTAACCGGTACGGCGTACTGCATTTTACAGTTCATCCGGTGAGGCTATCCTTCCTGCCACTGCCGATGCGGCAGCAATAGCCGGACTTGCAAGGTATACTTCGCTTTCCGGATGGCCCATTCTTCCGACGAAATTCCTGTTTGTTGTGGTCACTGCACGCTCACCCTTGGCAAGTATACCCATATGACCGCCCAGGCATGGTCCGCATGTCGGTGTGCTGACAGCGGCCCCCGCCTCAATGAATATATCGAAAAGCCCTTCGTTCATTGCCTGTTTCCAGATTTTCTGAGTAGCCGGAATGATTATGCAGCGTACATGAGGATGTACCCTGCGGCCTTTCAGTACTTCAGCCGCTACCCGCATATCTTCTATCCTTCCGTTTGTACATGACCCGATAACAACCTGGTCTATTTTTATGTTGCCCACACTGTCAATGGTCCTTGCCCGATCCGGCAGCGGAGGAAATGCTACCGTAGGCTTTACATTACTGAGATCTATTGTGTACTCACTGCTGTAAACAGCGTCTTCATCTGCCTTATAGACTTTGTAGGGTTTTGTGGAATGTTCCTTTACATATTCTATGGTCTTTTCATCCACATCAAATATCCCGTTCTTGGCACCGGCCTCTATCGCCATATTTGCCATGGAGAATCTGTCATCCATCGAGAGTTCTGCCAGGCCGTCTCCCGTAAACTCCATTGATTTATACAAAGCTCCGTCAACACCGATCATTCCGATTATATGCAGTATTATGTCCTTTCCGCTGACCCATTTCCCCGGCTTGCCCGTCAATACGAAACGGATCGCTTCCGGAACCTTGAACCAAGCTTCTCCGGTGGCCATGCCTGCCGCCATGTCGGTACTCCCGATCCCGGTGGAGAATGCACCCAAAGCTCCATATGTGCAGGTATGGGAGTCCGCTCCTATCACCACATCTCCGGGTACCACCAGTCCTTTTTCGGGAAGCAGCGCATGCTCCACGCCCATTTGGCCAACTTCAAAAAAGTTCACTATTCCCATTTCACGGGCAAACTCCCTGATGAATTTAACCTGTTCCGCAGATTTTATGTCCTTATTCGGAGTAAAGTGATCAGGAACTATCGCGATTTTTTCTTTATCAAAGACATGATCAATGCCGATTTTCCTGAATTCCCTGACTGCAACGGGAGTTGTTATATCATTTCCCAATACCATATCAAGCTTCGCCATGATCAGCTGTCCTGATTCAACTCTGTCAAGACCTGCATGATCAGCAAGTATTTTTTGCGTCATCGTCATACCTTTCATTTTTTCGTTCCCGCTGGCCATATTCATACCTCCTATAGCTTAAATCGAAGCCGGTATACAGTGTTGACCTGTGATTTTATATTAACGTATGATGTGACACGTTTCTTCCTGTTACTTGCCGATGTGAACTACTAATATGAATGTTTTTTGTCATTCTGTTTTCTGTACTGGAGCGGTGTAACTCCCGTATATTTCTTGAACATTTCATTGAAACGCTGCTGGTTTGAAAAGCCGACATTCAGCGCAATATCGCTTATCTTAAGGCTTGTATCCGCTAAAAGTTCTTTAGCCCTTTCAATGCGGACTTTCAGCAGGTAATTGATCGGGCTCATGCCTGTTTCCTCTTTAAATGCCCTGGTGAAGTAGCTTGGGCTGAGAAAAACGAATTTAGCAATGTCCCCGAGTGACAGGTCACGCTCAAAATTGTTATGTATATAATTGATTGCTATACCGATGAGTTCTTTCAGCTTAGGGCTCTTGGTCTTTATACTGTTTTCCCACTCCATCTTCAGTGCACGTGAAAGCAGGACAAACAGTTCCATTATCAGCAGATAGTTCAGAAACTCACTGCCTGGTTCGGAACTTTCTCTTTCCTTTAATATTCTGTTCATCAAAACGACTATCTCATTTTTAGGGCTGACCTTCAGAGTTATGTAAGGTCCGGTTTCCTTGCTGCTTACAAAGTTGAGGAAATCCTCCATTGGTATCTGGGAGTATTCACCGTTTATCCTGTTCTCAAATGTGAAATTAAGAACGATAAATTCACATGTTTCTGTTTTGACAGTGAATTTGTGATATTGAAGTGGTTTTATGATGACGATATCATTTGGTCCAAGTTCGACTTTCTGGCCTGATATCTCAAAGACAGCAAAGCCCTTTTTCATGTAGACCATTTCATAATTCTTATGTATATTGGGCTCCATCGACCAGGTTTTGTCCTGTATTCTTTCAAGAGTTTTTACGATGACAGGCAGAAAATCGGAAGAGTTGAGAAGGCCTTCCCACGCTTTGGGCAAGAGTTTTTCATCCATAAAATCACCTCTCTTTCTTTTCGATTATATCCTAATTTTACAGGACGAATCAAGCGGAAACATGACCGGAATAAACGGCGCTGACGGGCACGCCCCGATTCGACCCAGAACACGCTTACCTGCGTTAACATGAGGTGTCACTTGATGACCGGCGGCAGCATTTATTCCGATTGTGTTTCCCAAACACCAAATGTATCGCTCCTGCTTAAGAAATAATGTATTCAGAATTAGACGTCGTATCTCACCGGTATGGCTGCCCCGTCTGTTCAGCTGTGTGCATGGAAGTATTCCTTTATGGCAGGGAAACACAATCTCCACAAATGCTGCCGCGGTCCCGTCCAGATATCCCGGACTCTGTTGTACGCCAACCCCATTCACCTGAACAGCCCGGCAGTGCCGTTTGTGGAGGTCATGTTTCCACACTTCGAAGCACTGCTGCAAGGTGTACAGCTGAACAGGCGGGACTGAGCTGCCCGCCAGGCATGACCGCTTCCCATGATTCTTCTATCACCTGGCTTAGGCACAACCTATGCGGTGCTTGGGAAACATGACCGGAATAAACGGCGCTGACGGGCACGCCCCGATTCGACCCAGAACACGCTTACCTGTGCAATCCGGCTGCAATATAAAGCAGCGTCGCCGGTTTTACACTGACATAGTCTCATGGCTATAAAAAAGGAGGCAATCAAGCCTCCATATCTTCCAGATCCGCTTCCGCAAGCAGCTTCTTCAGCTCCTCCGCTTCACTTTTGCTCAGTGTCACTCCCTTGCCCATCTTCTCATGATTTTCGTCCCAGTCCCTGATATCCAGTTTGGGCTTACGGTCATTCCAGCTTACCAGATTAACCTCCTTCTTCCAGCCCTTCGTACCTTCCCCAATAATCCCGATGTGCTTTTTAATCTCGAACTTGATCTCTGCCATATTACACCCTCCATCTAAAATATTAAGCTTTCTTAAAATCTGAGCCATTCCAGTCCGCATATACAGGGCTCAAATATCCTCAGCATTATTAACCTGCTCAGTCAAACATATACAATCTGTTCCTGCCGGCCATCCCAGGCATACGGCAACGTCACCAAAGTCTAAATATAGTAATACCCTAGCTGCGGTCAGGTACAGATGATAACTCTATACTTCCGTATCTTTTTGCATACGCAAGAAACACCGCCTGTTCTCCGGTCACTTCGAACAGTACATACTGAGGCAAATCATCTGATTCATCGCTGTCAGCAGGCCTGCCATCTTCATCCACCAGTCCGGCGATTCTGACCGATTTCAGCAGTTTGACACCGCTGCCTGCCGGATGCACGCTCAGCACTCCTGCCGCTTCAGGTGCTGCATCCTGAAGTCCATGATTTGGCACATATATGATATCTACATACTGGCCTTTTTTCAACTGCCATGCATTCGCCTGGTCTGCTTTCAGCTGTACGCAGAACAGCCTTTTGGACTTGTCCAGTGCTTCTATCCCGTTGGCAGCTTCTTTTGTCAGCCTTGGTCTGAGCAGCATTTCTCCGCTGTATATTTCAGACGCTGCCCTCATATTTACAGCCTCTTCGATACTTCTGACAGCATCCCTGTGAACAGCTTCGCCGGCTACTTCCCTGATCTCCAGCATCTCCTGTGTTATAACAGTGTCCTGTTTGATGTCTGTCCTGGCAAATACTGCCCTTTCCTTCGTTTCATATCCGGCAGCACTGGATATAATAGTCATCTCTATCACCACAAGAAGGATGACGATAACCAGCGCTCCTCCAACCCAGCCATATCTTCTCATAAATACACCCACACATCAATAATTTTTCATTTCATCAGTTGTTTACAGGTATCTCAGAATCCACATGTATGACAATATCGATGTATTCCTTCCCCAGCATATTCAGTATGATACTTCTGTACAGGGACGGCCTTACAGGCACCTTTATACTGCTGTGCACAGATGGCTTTGTGATAATCTCACCATCCGGGCATGTCACAGGAAAACCGCCGCTGTACACCTCCAGCGACAGGATCTCCGTCTTACCTTCTGCCACGGAATCACTTTCCGGTTCCAGGCTGTCATTGAGATTAAGATTCAGGGCAAGGATTTCCTTATAATTTTCTAGTATCTTTGAAGAATCCGCTCCTATCATCACTTTGCCCAGTTCCGGCGCAGCCAGTGCATTATAGGCAGAAATATTTGTAACATCGACCGCATCCCTGATGACTCTTGCTTTTGCCATCAGTATATACTTTTCGATAACAGCTGAAAAAACAGGCAAAATGATAAACACCGATATGGCCGCAAACAGTATTATCTGCGTTACGACACTACCGTCATCTGCATAAACAGGTCTGAAGCTTTTAGCATACCGGCTGTGCTTTTCCATGGTATATACCATGTATTCGGGCCTTTCGTCTTTATTTCTTCCATTGTCTTCATTTCTTTCCATATTACCTGCTCCTGATATACTGTTACAAGGTAAATTCGTTGTCCCTGGCATATTGTGAACTTTCGAATGGTTTAGTTTACGACTTTTCTGGACATAGCGGACTTATCATAAACCATTCTTATGGTTACGTCTTCTCTTCTGAAAAGTCCGGTCAGCCTGCTGCACGAAAAATCAGCTTCAACACGCAGCCTGAGCAATTCACCCTGTCCCGCATTTTCTGTTGCATTTATCACAATTCCGGAAAGCCCCTTGTCTTCAAGTTCCGATCTGAGTTCCTGCTTCTCACTGTCGCTTAATCCTCCGGCGTTTTCCATTCTGAGCAAAGCACTTCTGCACAGCATATCGAAATCTGCCTTTGCTGAAAGAGGAACAAAAAACTCAACCAGATAAACAATTATAACCACAACGAGTATAAACATTATGCCTGTAACCACAGGTTTGATGGTCATAAATCCATACTCCTTCAGTCATGAATTAGGAAAGATCTGTCCTGCAATCACATCATTCCACCAATCATTGAGCCCGTCTATCAGCTTTTGTGCAAATGAACGCATTCCCGGTATCACAATAAACGCTGCGATTACGACTGCTGCTATTATGCCAAGCAGTTCATTAATACCAAAGCCGTTTTCCCCCGCGGTGAACTTGTCCGTAAGAATTTTTTTGAGTTTCATTATCCATCCTCCATTCCGCTCAATAAAATCTATATATAATGCCTGTCCAGGCATTAGCTGCATATGATCATCACTTACTTGCCTGCGCTCATCAGCATTAGCTTATAAAAATCTTTCCTATGGCCTGACCCGCTTCATCAAGCATCGGAACGAGAATCATGGCAACCACAATAGCTGCATATACGGCAGCTGCGGCCACTGCCCTGTTTCTGCAGCTGTCTGTCTCAGCCTGCACATAATTGAAATATTTTTTAAACATGATATCTTCCTGCTTCTCCAGAAGTTCCCTGTTGTCACCGGTTTCGATCCCCTGCTTGAGCGCTGTACACAATGTTTCAGCTTCATGAGCATCAAAGCTGGTCCTGAGTTCCTCAAGAGCATTGTCAATATCAAGTGTCAGTTCATATCTGGCCGCCACTCTGATAAGTATGTCCCTGATTTGTCTGTCATCGGTCGTCTCATAAACAGTCCTGACTGCATCAGTAGGCTTGACTCCGGATGTTATCTGGTTATGCAGATATTTGTAAATTTTATAGATATGCTTCTGGAACCGCAGGTTTACCTTTCTTTTATTTGAAGAAATTACGGACTCAATAATGCAGTTGATCAATACCACTGCAGCAGTCGGTCTGACTATATCGGGGAAATTGGTTATGAATGCGCTCAGGAAAACTGCTGCCGATCCCACATACCTGATAAAAAGATATATTACAGCTGCATATTCACCATTATAACCGGCCTTTCTCAGTTTCTCCCCCGCCCTTTTATATACACTGCCCTTCCTGATTTTTTTATCGCAGGCGGCAAGTCCCCGGCCAACCAGCATAGAACAGCGTTTATACAGTGACAGTCCGGGGTTTCTGGCACCCAGTGCCTCGATCACCCTGGCAGATCCGGTCAGCCATACCCTTCTTGACAGAATAACAGCCAAAAGCACATTTGATGCCGCCAGGATCAGAAACATTATTTTATTTTGCTCATATACGCTGATAATGAATCCCATAATATCACCCATGGCTGTTGAATCTTGCAATACCGGCAGTCAGGTAAAAGCCCAGAGCATACATACAGGAAAAAACTGTTAGAAGCAATTTCCCCTGCAGCGTTCCCATATAAAAGCTGCTCACCTTCGGAGACATCCTGATGAAAAAATACGCGATAGCTAATACTGCAAACATGATGACATAAATCAGGAGCCTGTCCCTGTATGTGGAAATCTTGCGCCTGTTATACTCCTCATCTATCTTGTAAAACTGATTTTCCAGGTTTGTCAGAAGCTTTTTGATATCACCCCTGTGGCGGATGCTCAACTTAATGTTAACAGCAAAATCACTGAACTGCGGGTCATCGACCCTCATTCTCAGCATGTCTATGGCTTCACAGGGGTCCATACCGCGGTTTACCTGTATGACCATATCTCTGACAAAAGTCTGCAGCGGCTCGCCGATATTCGAACCCAACGACTTTTCGAACGCATAAATTATGTCCTCTTTTACAGAGCACCATCTGTTGAGTATGGAAATATACTCCGAAAGTCTTTTTCTTATGGTCTCAGAATTGTATCTGGCGAGCAGTTCCAGCGCAAATACAGGCGTCAGCGATAAAATCCCGCTGATGACCATTGCTGATGGAAAAAAGTCGAGTGCTCTGTAAATATATCTGAATGTTGCAACGAATATAAGCAAAACGGTCAGAATGAGTACATAGACATTCATAAACGGCAAATAGCGCCTTATATTTGATTTCTCTATATACGACAGTTCAATGCGCTCAAGCAGGTTCAATCTTTCCGGAGTGTCCGAATCCGGCCGGACAAAATAGCCCTTACCTGATTTCCTTCTGCCGTGCCCCCCGGCCAGTGCCGATTTTCCGGCCATTCTTTCCAAAAAGACGTTTTTTCTGCTGAGACTGTAATTATAACTGTCCTGCATGTGATACCTGTCTCCGGAAAGCCGCGTCTCTTTTTCGGACACTTTCTGTCTCAGCCAATGTATGAGCCTGTCACCGGTATTCCCGCTGCCGAAATACTTTGCGGTCATAACGGCAAGCAATATGTCGGCAGCAAGCAGCAGGACAGAGACTGCCGGAAACCGCCGAAAGCAAACAGACAGGGCATCAAGCAATTACATCACCTCCCGTCATCGGGGATACAGTCTCTTATATGCGAATTCGTCCTTCTGCCCGTCATAGCCAAGTACTTCAAGAACTTCCACAACGCGGAACTCCTTCAGATAAAAAATTACGTCAATACTTCGGGCAAGCATTTCTTTTATTGTCTTTTCGCTTTCTCCGATGTTGGCGCCCTTGCTGAGGGTGAGCAGCCGCCCGAATGCATCGGCGGCGCTTTCCGAATGGGTCGTAGCAAGGCCCCTGTGACCTGAGTAAGCGGCTTTTACAAATTCCCATGCTTCATCTCCGGTGATCTCTCCGACACAGTACGTATCAAGCGACATGGTAAGTCCATCCCTGACGAGGTCCCTGAGCGTAACAGGCCGGCCTCCCTCATTTTGCTTTTTTATCCGCTGTTCGATGCAGTACGGTTTGTCCGGATAGATCTCCGCATCGGATTCTGCGATGAGAACCCTTTCCATTTCAGGCAGTATATTAATAAAAGCTCTCAAAAGCGTGGTTTTTCCGGCTGCTCCCTTACCGCAGAACAGAATGGAAGCGTCGCTCTGCGAGAGATTTTTCAGCAGGCTTACCAGCTCACTGTCCAGCATGCCCAGCCGCCGGAGATCTTCAATAGTATAGCTGATTTTCCTGTGTTTTCTGATACTTATGGCGGGGCCCGATATATTTCTTGGCTTGATGGAGACATTGATGCGCAGCCTGTTCTTTTCATCTGTGACCCTGCAGTGACTGTCATTTTCATTCAGGATGCCGCCATTTCTGACTGCGATAAGCTTGCAGTATGTGTCGAATCTTTTTTCATCACCGAAACTGACCGGAATCTTACTGCGCTGCCCGTATTTTTTTATGACAAACTGATTATAGTAAGTGCCGTCTATATCCGTGATATCGTCATCATCTATATATGGCTGCAGTTCACCATAACCGAACATGAAATCCATTACCTTCCTGATGAGTTCATCCCTGTTGATACCTGAGTGATACCTGTGCATATCTATGTCTTTTATTATCGCAGTTTCAAGAACACTCATTGATGCTCGCCCCGCAGATACATCCGCAACAAGTGAAGGACATTCCCTGAGGATGTCATTTGTTATGTTTGACACGGTCGCATTTATATCAAAGGCGCTTTTTTCTATGTCATCTGCGGCATAGTTTTCATAAAAAAGTTTGTGATGAGATCTGACTACAGGCATAATTCTACCCCTCCATGACTTTGCCCTTTTGACGTCCTGCTGAGCCGAATATGCTGCCGCAGAGCTGCCTGAGTCCCGGAATCATGCCTGATACCGGAATAAGTCCAAGTTTCTCATGTATACTGCAATATTGATCCAGTATATTCTTTTCCATATGCGACACATACGAACTTTTCATATTTCTGTAAGCCACACGTTTTCTGCTGTATCCCACAATGCCCAGCAGATTGCCGCCGGATGCCTGTCTGACTTCAGATATGCTCATATCCAGTGTTTTGTCGTATTCAAAAAGAACAAATTTCGTTTTATCTTCAGGAAGGCGCTGTTTATCACTGAGGAAGGCAATGTAGGAGTTGTATTCCCTGAGTAGTCCGACTTCTCCCCTGACAGCAGCTATATTAATGTCAGACTTCAGCAGCGCTGCCAGTGTATATGCGTCATATATTGAACGGTTCACAAGCAGCACCGTTACATCGAAATTTCTGTAGCAAATGTCAATTAACCGCAAAACACTGTCTTCACTGTAATATTCATAATTTTCCAGCCTGTAATTGCCTGTTATTATGTATAAGTTCTGTGCATCCTTTCTTGACATTGATATCTGTCTCAGCAGCGCCGGTGACAGCATTCCCTTGTCCGCTGCGTCAATGGCTATGTCCAGGCCTGAGTGCCCGAGTGAGCCATATTGCACAGGTCTGGGCGGAAACTTTCCGACATTGAGGATAAGATCGGCTTTCGGTGCCAGCAAATCAAGATCCGCCAGCAGGATATCTCCTCCTGTAAACTTTGCAGCGGTATATGCAAGCTCACAGCCAAATTCTGCATTGTCCCACACTGTTATAACCTGTCTTCTGAAACTTCGGACCTGAGGTTTATTGCCTGTGCTGATGCCTTTGCTGTTTGCAGGCATGTCCCCGTGGTCTTCGGGATCTGTCCGCATGCGCTTAAACCGCGGCGCTTCCAGAATCCTTCCTGCCTTGTTTTTCCGTATCAGAGCTGGCTTTTTGTTCCTGTATTCTTTCTGAAACTTTTTCATTGCTTTGCTGCCTTTTTCAGAACGGTCCCCATCTTCCTGAGCGCAGCAGTTTTCTATCCTGGTACAGCATTCGCCATCCTTAAGATCAGGTCTGCCTGTGGAGTTCCTTTTGCCTTCCATAACAGCGGCAGACAGCTTACAGCGTAATACTGCAAGGTCCTCCAGCAGTTCTGATGCGCTCTGATAACGGTCCGACGGCGACTCTTGCGTACACTTTACTATAATTTGTTCAAGTTCGGGAGAAAGATTCTGATCATAGTGTCTTATGGGTTCCAGCCCATATGGCGGTTCCAGAGGACTCTTTCCTGTCACGAGATGATGCAGCGTGATCCCTAAACTGTATATATCTGACACGGCACTTGTCTGACCTGTACCATACTGTTCCGGAGCCGCATATCCTCTTGTGCCGATGTACACTGTATCGGCTTCAGAATTTGGTTTAAACTCCCTGGCAGTGCCAAAATCGATCAGCTTCAGCACTCCTGTATCCGTCAGCATTATATTTGAAGGTTTGATATCTCTGTATATAATAGGGTTGGGCTTTACAGAATGGAGATATTCCAGAGCCCTGCAAAGCTGAATTGCCCAGCCTACGACTGTTGCTTCATCTATTTTCCCTTCTGCCTCCAGCTTTTTATCCAGGGAGATACCCTTTATGTAATCTGTTATCATATACAGTCTCCCATCCTGGCTGACTATATCATACAGACGCGGAAGCGCCGGATGGTCGAGTTTTTTCAGCAGATTTGGTTCAGAGGCGGGATTTATTTCTTCATTTATATTCGGGCGCAGTTCCTTAATGGCCCAGTACCTGTCCGTATTGATGTTTCTTGCCAGATATACTGTTCCCATTCCGCCCCTGCCCAGGACTTTTTCTATAAGATATTTGCCGATGAAATAATCGCCCACCTGCATGGCCGTTCCCTCACAAGCAACATTTAGTTACATATTCCTTTGTTGTTATAAATTTACACCGATGAACTGTGACCGATTTTATCATAAATACACAATAATTTCTACACTTTTGTGTAATATTTTCCTGTATTTAGTAAATCATGACGTGCTAAATGTAGATTATGAGCGGAAAACCGGATTTGCAAAAAAACATATATTTCGGGAAATAAAACTGCACGGCTGATGCAGATTAACGTCAGAACTGGATTTTGTCGAAGTCAGGTATATACTCTTCAGACGCCGACTCCCTCTCCTGTACATATCCGTTAAGCCCCAGCTGGATAAATTTATTGACTACTTTGTCATATTCATGGCTGGTGATACGCCTGCCGATCCTGTTGTGGCCGCATGCCAGGTGACACGGGACATACTGGCTCATCAGGCTCACATATGCGTCTTTTGATATATTGGCAGAGATCCATTCCAATAACCTGATGGTTTCAGATGTGTGGCCGGGCAGCACAAGATGCCTTATTATCACGCCTTTTTTTATTATTCCGTCATCATCAAATACAGGGGAACCTTTTTGCCTGTACATCTCCAGTACGGCGGCTGATGCCTTCTCGAAATAATCTGCCGCGCCTGAATATGACTTTGACACTTCACTGCTCATGTACTTCAGATCAGGCAAATAGACATCCACGTGTTCCTCAATCGATTTAAGCTGATTTACGCTGTCATAACCGCTCGTATTATATATAACCGGGATATCAAGAGGCCCTGCACTGTTTACGGATGAGCTTCCTTCGTCATCAGGTACGTTCACCGGTGGAATGTCGGGACGGTCAGCTGCCCGGGATCCACTTTTTGCAATGCCCAGCGCTTCCTTTATGGCAGGTGCGAAATGAGTGGGAGTAACAAGATTGATATTATGTGCCCCCCTGTCCCTTAATGAAATGAAGATGTCTGCCAGTTCACGGACAGAGACTTCCCTGCCCCTGCCTTTGTGACTTATCTCATAGTTCTGGCAGTATATGCATTTCAGACTGCAGCCGGAAAAAAACACTGCACCTGAGCCTCTGGTACCGCTGATGCAAGGTTCTTCCCACATGTGAAGAAAAGCCCTTGCAACCACCGGCCTATCTCCCATGCCGCAGAAACCTTTTGTTTTTGATCTGTCAATATTGCATCTTCTTGGGCATATATCACATTGCATAAACTATAACTCCTTTGCAATACTCCGCTTTGCGCAAAACACAGTCCCTGCCGGATCAGATCAGGCCTGCCTGAAACTGATACCGGTCCCGTCTAATTACTGCTTAGGTAATCCTTTTAACCTGTCTTTTACCTTGCATCCTTTACTTTGTTTATAATAGAAAATATAATAAAGTTAATTATTGGACATGTCAACTTTCGGATTCAAATACGGAGGTATGATCAAATGAGAATCTCAGGCGTTACATATGCGGTGAGAAAACCTCACCGGACAAGGAACATAGTGCTGACTGTTATACTGCTGCTTCTGGCTGTCATCACAGCCATTGCTATACTTTCTGTTTATAAAAGCTGGAGTCTCCTTCATCCGGATAAAAAACCAATCGATGTATTCTCTTCGAACATTGTGCCGGAGTACAGGGATATCAGCTTTAAAGGCACTGACAGCACCATTGTATTACAGGGTTGGCTGTTCCAGGTCAAGAGCAGTGACAAAGCCGTAATCCTCGTACACTCACATGGTGCCAACAGGCTTCAGTTTGGCGTGGATACGGTGGATATGATTAAAGAATTTATGAACAGGGGCTACAATGTGTTTACATTTGACCTCCGTAATTCAGGTGAGTCCGGCGGGAAAGACTGTACCTTCGGATACAGTGAAAAAGATGATGTTAAAGCGGCAATCAGATATGTAAGGTCTCAGGGTTCGAAGCACATTGTACTGATGGGGTTCTCGACAGGAGCATCAGCTGCCATTACCGCAGCTGCTGATAGCACTGCTTCAGACGGTACTCCTCTTGTGGATGCGGTTATTGCTGACAGTCCTTATTCAGACCTGAAAAGCTATTTCCGGAAAAATCTCAACAAATGGACAGGTCTGCCGGCATTTCCGTTTAATTTAACTGTATCGCTTGCTGTCAGTCTCACCGGAGGGATAAAAGCAGAGGATGCAAGTCCTGTCAGCGTACTTACGGCAGAAAATCCTCCTTACCTTATGCTGATACACAGCCGTAATGATGAGGTAATTTCTGTAATAAACTCCATAGAGCTGTTCCAGAAATACTCTGCACTTAATGCTTCCGGCGCGGAATTCTGGCAGACGGAGTATAACGGCCATGCCAACGGCTATATGGAAAACAGGGATGAATATATGCAAAAGATTTTTGCTTTCCTTGAAAGAGTTTACCCGGAAGGCTGAATCCTGTGAAAGCCATAAAAAAACGGGCATATCAGCCCGTTTTTTATAGGTTCGCAGCGTAAACAGTTTTGTAACGTGTAATACAAACAGCTTTGCAATATAATTTCAATCAGGTCGACCCGGGTAACCTGAGCCGAACCCGGCCCAACTTTTCAGAAACCGTCCTAACCTTTTCTGTCCATGAAGAATGACGGATGATCGGCAGTATTGGGTTTTTTATAGGCATTGCTTATTTTTTTGCCCCGGTTAATGTTCTGGATTTTTGAGCCCAGCTGTTTGAGCAATTCTTTGCTCTTCTTACTGTTTATTTCCTCGATACTGCTTATCTCCCTGACCACATCAAGCACTTCAGATGTAGCCTCTTTCAGCTGTTTAGCTTCAGGGTAGCGGGATACATCAATTTCATCCAGCTTATTTACGCCAACTGAGTCCTTCAGTTTCTGGAGGCAGTCACTGAACTTTGCATCAATCCCGTCTATCCGGTCAATCAGCTTCTGTTTCTCATCAACCAGCTTCTGCAGTTCATCCAGAGACCCCTCTTTGATAACAGAAGTCTGGGCTTTTGTCAGCGTCAGCATCTCAGTCAGCAATTGCTTTTTTGCTCTGAGCATCTCTGCCATTGTATTAAAATACACTTTGCCGCCATTTTCCATGGGTCTTTTATTCAGCATCCTTTTACCAGATTTCCTTTAATTTATCAGCCTTATTCCATGCTATTCCACATCGGCTGTTTGCTTGCTGCCCTGCTGTTTTGCAATTTTCATGGCCTGCGCCCAGGTATCGCGAAGGTCCTTTGCGAAATGGAGCACTTCTGCCAGTATCTCGTTATCTTTCTTTATATTGGCCTCTAACAGTCTGTCAAGCATATAGTCATACAAACGAGCCAGGTCGTGCGAAAGCTCATAGTGCATATCGAGCGTTGCCTTGAACTCGTTTAATATGTCCTGTGCTCTGACAATACTTTCATGGGCTTTGGGAATATCTTTTTTTTCTATGTACGACTGAGCCTGCATTATAAATTTCACAAGCCCGTTGTACAACATCAGCGTCAATTCCTCCGGACTTGCAGTAAAGACTGAATTTTGCCGGTAGGTTTCATATGCATTTGAATTTACCATTTTGTCTGCGCTCCTTTTTGTAGCTCTTTGCTTTAAATAATCAGCATCTATATAAGCACAACTCCGCCGGCTTTGCGTGCATCAGCGGAACTGCTGAGCCAGCCACGTACTCTGGGTGTTCATGTTGTTTATCAGGGTTTCCAGCTGGGCAAACTGTTGATAGTAATAATTTTCTTTTTCTGTAAGCTCGTCATTCAGCTTTGATATCTTTTCATCATAATCGGCTATCTGGTAATACAGTGTATTGGTGTACTGTGACCTGTCACCATTCATACCTGCCTTTTCAAGCAGTGTCCCTCTGCGTCCGCCGATTGTAGTTGTCCGGATATTATCCTGTATTATATCATATATCCTGTAAATGATTCCGTTTTCATTGTATCTCTCTTTTCTGGCAGATGCATCGGTAACTGCCGTATTATACATAACATCCGACTGTTTCGTGAACAGATTGATAACTTCGGTTGGGTTTTCAGCCAACGCGCTTTTGAGCTTATCCTCGTCAATATACAATTTTCCTTTGTCAGCCCAGCTGCTGGATTTGATGCCGATGGACGCCAGGTTAAAGCCTGTCCCTTCAACGCTTTCAATAACAGCATTCCGAAGGCTTGTTACTATAGACTGCAGTATGCTGTCATTGGCAAGTAGTCCGGATTTGGCTTTTTCCTCCCACTTTTTTATTTCATCTTCCGTCATGGCGTCCTTCTGGTCGTCTGTTAACGGCTCATAGCTGTATTCTCTTTTTTCAGAAAGTTTTGAATTGATCTTATCCAGTAATTCATTATATTTTGTAACAAAGCCCTTAATCAGTTCAACAGCTTTTGAAGGGTCTGAAGTAACGGACAGATCTACAGAACCTGTGTAGTCCTTCTGCAGATTGAAAGTTAATCCGTTCACACTGAAACTGTTGGAAGAACGTGTAATCGTATGCGTCTCATTACCTTCCTGGAAAGTTATGCTTGCATCTCTGCCCATGGCGACTCCGTTCTCAGGCAACAGCCCCAGTGAATACAGCAGCCCTCCGCTTGTATCACTCACGGTAATGCGCGCAGCTTCGCCAGTCTGTTTTGACTCCAGAATGAATCTGTTATTAAGGCTGTCGTAGCTCATCCTGACACCGGCATCCGGGTTCGAGTTGACAGCTGACATGATTTTGCTCATAGATGTCGTTGCTGCATCGAAAGTGAAAGTCTGACCATTTATAACAAAGCTGACAGTACTGTCGTTTTCCGTCACGGAGAGCGGTTCTTTAAAATTATTCCGTATATTTAATAATTTAGCATCGAGATTTATTTTATTGGAGTTATTGCTGCTGTCGAGGCCAATTGCTTTAAGTCCGTCATTTTCCACAGCTGATACTGAAACCGTGGTATCAGCATTGTTACTTTCGAGCACTATCTTGTTGCTGCTTTCCTTTACTGTTACCGACCCTTCGCCGAATTCACCGTTGACCAGATTCTGTATAGCGGAAATCAAATCATTTATGTTGTCATATTTGGTTCCGGGCTGAAGTGTGATTACCTTCTCGGTATCGCCAAGCTTGACCCTGAACTTGTTGTTGAGTGCCGTAACAGCGATGCCTTTGCTCACATCACTGTTGAATATTGCGTTGTATCCTTCGTTCACGGTATCTGATAAGGTCAGTGTGTTTGTATAATCCGTGACAAACTTCAGTGCGCCCGATTCCGCCTTCACTTCGATCTTTCCGCTTCCAAACGCTTCACTGAGTTTGCTGTTCAGGTCTGCGGCAAGATCATCAATATTGTCCAGGCCATCCGACAAAATGATTTTTTTCTCTGTCCCGTTGAAGTTAACAGAAATTACATTGTTTCCTGCCGCGCTGCTGATATTGACACCCGACAGTACTATGCCCGTGATCGTGCTCGGAGCAGCGGAACCAGTGATTTTCGCTGCCTGCGCAGTAATAATGTTGCTGATTTTATAATTTCCGGCTTTGCTTCCTGAGCCTGCAGTAACAGTGAAATATTTGCCCGAGTCCTCTCCGTCATATTTTACAGCAAATGCATTGTATATAGAGGAACTGCGCATGTCCGTAGCAGACTTTAGCACATTGAAATATTCATTGCTGAAGCTCTGAATCGCGCTTGTTATTTCTCTGTACTGCTCCTGCTTCCAAACCAGCAGCTGCCTGCTCTTGGAGACAGCATCGACTTTTGTCTTTTCAACCTGCATCAGCTGATATACAATACTGTCGACATCAAGCCCGGACAATCCTGTCATTCTGGTTATGCTATTATATGTATTGCTTATGTAGCTCATTTATGCTCACCTTCTCTCATCCACCAGCAAACCTGCCATCTCCATCATACTGGCGATCATGTCCAGTATCTTTTTCGGTGGTATTTCCTTTATCACTTCTTTGGTGGTTTCATCGATAACTTTTATCATGATATCCTTTGTACCTTCGTGTATGGTATACTGAAAAATCCTGTTGGTTCCCTCGAGGGCCCTGTTTATTTTTTCGACTGCCTCTGAAACCACTTTCTCATTAATCGGATAATCAGATACCTCGGTACTTTTTTGCTGCTGGCTTCTGCCCGGTCCGATTTTTATCTGTTCCGCATCTGCGGTCCTGCCGGCAGTACCAAGCTGTCCGCTGTTGATCCTGATATTTACTGCGGCATCCGTGCCCTGAGTTTTCATATAAATCCCTCCATGAATAACTGAATAAAGGCATTCCTTCTTAACTAATTTATCGGTATAACATGCCATTTTATTTACAGATAAACATGCAATTCAATATCATTAACGATCCAAATACCAGGGATACTATTACAGTTTTTCTATATTGTTTCTTTTTTTAACGTTTTTCATTGCATTTTTAGTATCAAAAATATATCTTGAGTAGCTTTGTATAAAATCATAATCATAACTGGAATGTGCGGTTGCGATAAGTACAAGGTCTGCTTCTTCCAGGATTTCAGCGCTCAGCTGTACCGAATGATACTCACGGCCTTTATAACAGAACTGCTGTACACATGGATCGTTGTACATGACATCCGCACCATTTTTCACAAGCAGATCGATAACCTTCAATGCGGGCGATTCTCTGGTATCATTGATATCCGGTTTATATGCGGCGCCAAGCACAAGTATTTTAGAACCTCTCAGTGCCTTTCCGAACCTGTTGAGGATCTTCATGGTCCTTGCCAGCACAAATTCGGGCATCGAATTATTTATTTCCCCCGCTGTTTCGATCAGCTTTGTATGGTAGCCGTATTCTCTTGTTTTCCAGGTAAGGTAGAAAGGATCAACAGCTATACAATGTCCTCCGACACCTGACCCAGGATAAAAAGGCATAAAACCATAGGGTTTGGTTTTTGCTGCCTCAATAACTTCCCATACGTCTATACCCATTTTATCACATATGATTGCCATCTCATTTACCAGTGCAATATTTACATTCCTGAATGTATTTTCATGTATCTTTTCCATTTCTGCCACTTTAGGTGATGATACCTTATATATCCCGCCCTCCAGGACATTGCCGTATAAAAGGGCGGCAGCATCTGTGCAAACGCTGGTCACTCCTCCTACCACTTTGGGGGTGTTCTTTGTCTTATACAGCTTGTTGCCGGGATCGATCCTTTCAGGTGAAAAAGCCAGGTAGAAATCTGTGCCGCATTTCAGTCCGCTTTTTTCAAGTATCGGCCTGACCACGTCTTCCGTAGTACCTGGATATGTAGTGCTTTCCAATATTATGAGCATATCCCTGTGCATATATTTTGATATTTGCTCCGAAGCATTTATAATGTGGGATATATCCGGCTGATAATACTCATCAAGCGGAGTAGGGACACATATTATTACACAGTCGAGCTCTTTTACAGACTCAAAATCGCACGTTGCCGTAAGTTTTCCGGATGCTACCATATTTTTCAGGTCATCTGGATCGACATCATCGATATAGTTATCACCGTAATTTACCATTTCTACTTTTTCTTTCTGTACATCAAGACCTACAGTCCTGTACCCGGCCTTTGCCAGCTCAACAGCGAGGGGCAGACCGACATATCCCAGACCAATGACTCCAACGTCCGCTGTTTTGCAGTTGATTTTCTCCAGTAATGATTTATTGATACTGCTGTCACTCATATAACCCGCCGCCTTTTTTATTTATTATTTTATATATCGTCTTCGACGGAACATTTCATCACAAAATATTTCGGCAGTTCGCCGGGGCTATGACAGTCCATATACTGTATCCAGGATACTGCACAGTTCCAAAGCTCTTTCCAGCACCTGATCCATATTGTAGTATTTGTATTCAGCCAGACGGCCGCACAGGAAGATATTTTTAATATTTGCCAAAGCATTGCGGTATTCTTCATACTTTTTTTGATTGCTTTCGGTCGGTATCGGATAGTATTGTTCAGTTCCGCTGCCAGGCTCATACTGGACCGGATACTCGACCGCAATTGTTGTAGATCCTTTTACCTTCTGATCCGGCAGCTTTTTGTACTCTGTTATCCTGGTAAATTCTTTTTCCTGCGGATAAGCAACTATTGGCGCAGGCTGATAGCTGTCGACCGGAATATCTTTCAGTTCAAAGCGCAAAGAACGGTATGGCAGAATACCAAATTTATAGTCCAGCAGCTCGTCAACTGCACCGGTGAATATTATCGGCATTTCTGCCGGAGCATCATTGAATATTGCCTTTCCGGATTCAGTATCGACTCTCAGATACTTTTTGGCATCTGTGTTCAGCTTTACCGATATATTCGGATGATCCAGCAAATTGCTGAAAAAGTGGGTATATCCGTGTTCGGGCATGATCTGATATTTGTCATTGAAATAGCCAGTCTCATATGAAAAACGCACCGGTACCCTTTTCAGAACGCTCACATCGATTTCTTCCGGTGGTATTCCCCATTGCTTTGATGTATACAGCCTGTAATCCTTTTCAAATAAGAAGCCCGCAAATTCCCGGATAAGAGGGTTTTTGTCCGTAAGAAGATTTGTAACGGGCATTTCCGTGAAGCCCTTATATTCTGTCATAATAGACAGCTTTATCTGCTCAGCTGCGGATGGTTCAAAAAAATCATCTATGGTTTGAAAATTAAATGGAGACGGTGTAAGGATTCCGTCAATATTGACCATGCATTTCAGCCTGTAATTAAACCAGGTGTCAAACTTATTGACATAATCATACAGCTTTTTATTATTTGTATGGAACGTATGCGGGCCATATTTATGGATCAGGATCCCGTTATCCCGCTTGTAGTCATACATGTTTCCGGCAATATGATTTCTCCGTTCCAGGACCAGAACTTTGAAATCCCTTTCTGCCATGTGGCGGGCTGCCACACTTCCGACAAATCCACAGCCAACAACGATGCAATCCGGCATATTACAACCCCTTATAAAATCATAATCCTCCATATTTTTGCGTAAACTGCCTGAAGCTTTGCAGGTTTTTATCTTTTTCAGACAATATGACATTATCGATGCCGTCTGTAGGCCAATCGATGCCTATATCAGCATCGTCCCATTTTATGCCGTCATCATACTCACTGTAAAATTTTTCACTGCATTTGTACGACACTATGGACGGTTCAAGCACCAGGTATCCGTGGCCAAATTCCCCCGGGATGTATAATTCATACTTATTATCTTCGGATAAAAAGAATCCGGCCCATTTTCCATAGGTTTCCGAACCTTTGCGCAGATCTACCGCAACATCGAAAATTTTCCCTTTTACACAGCGGACCAGCTTTGCCTGGGTTTTGACTCTCTGGAAGTGGATTGCGCGAACAACGCCTTTTTGCGAACTGGTATAAAAAACTTCCTTAAGTTCATGGGATATCCCGTTAGCCAGAAATACCTCTTCAGAATAGTCTTTCAGGAAATAGCCCCGTTCATCACAGGCTACAAACGGCTTTATTAATAATACACCGTTCAGAGTTGTCTCAGTGAATTCAAACTTTTGTATCATTGCTCATCCCTTCTCTGATCAGCCAGTCTCTTGTTTTTCTTACTCCGTCGCAAAACGGTACTTTCGCCTTGAAACCAGTATCTTTTTCGGTCATTGTACAGTCGAAGACTTCCAGTGGAAGATCGATGCCGGTAAACGGTATCTCCCCGAAAAGAAGTTCTTTATCATATCCCAGCGCATTTGCCATTTCCGTGATAAATTCTCTCAGAGGCCTTGCATGCGAACTGCCGATAATGTAATCATAAAACGGTTTTCCCTTTTCGCCGATAAGGTAAAGGGCACGGGCTGCATCGGTGATATAAACAAAATCATAATTCTGGTGCGCCGTTGTAAACCGAAGGATTTCGTTATTAATAATTCTTTGTATGGTCGTATTTATAAAGCGGGGTGATTTCTCACCTTCACCATACGCATTTGTGATCTTTGCCCATATCAGATCGATCCCTGTTTGTGCCGCCATTGATTTGCACATTATATGTGCTGTAAGCTTGCCGCACCCATAAATATAGCCTGGTCCCGGTTTGTTCCCACTGGCCGTGGCTGCCGCCAGAGCTTCATCCTCCATTATGCTGCCCGCGCAGACAAAACGCCTGCACTCCAGGAGTTTCGCAGTTTTAAGAGCTTCGATCGTCCATTTCACATTATGCAGCTGCAGATCGGTATCAAATCTTCCGGGGCCGGCGGAACCTTCCCATGCCAGATGATAAAAAACATCAATCCCGCGGTTTTTCAAAATATCAGGGATCTTTGAGATTTTAGCCATCTCACACGACAAGATTTCTATGTTATCGCTTTCTTTAACACCGGTTAATCGGCCATCCCGCGTTATTGCAATAACATATACCCCACGGGAAAGCAATTCTTTAACCAGTGCTTTTCCGACAAATCCATTTGCACCTGTTACAATAGCTGTGTTCATATCTTATCACAATCCCGTACTGTATTAAGGAAACTCAGTATTTGTGACTCCATCACGGATACAGTGTCTTTTTTCTGTAAATAGGCCTTGCTCCATTCCACGGTCTTTTCCACAGCCTCTGCTATATTCCATCGGGGCTGCCATGAGAAAACATTTTTGATCCTCGAGCAATCAAGCTTCAAATAACACGCCTCGTGCGGCGGATCTGCCTCTGCTGCATGTTTCCAGCCGGCATTATCACCCCACGACGCGCAAAACATATCAACTAATTTTCCCGTTGTCACATAACCACATTCATCGGGCCCGACATTATAGCATCCCTCATATCTGGCTTTATTTTCATACTGGCAACAGGCAACCATCAAATAAGCATATAATGGGTCAAGTACATGCTGATACGGACGGACAGAGTTTGGATTCCTCACAATAATTTCATTCCCCTGTTCCATGGCCCTGACGCAATCAGGTATTATCCTGTCTTTTGCGAAGTCTCCTCCGCCAATGACATTTCCTGCCCGACAGGTTGAAATTGCCGTTTCGCTCTTTTCAAAAAATGATTGTTTGTATGAAGCTGTTACCAGTTCTGAACATGACTTGGAACTTGAGTACGGATCATCTCCGCCAAGTACGTCATTTTCCCGGTAACCCCATTCCCATTCATTATTCCGGTACACTTTGTCAGTGGTGACATTTACAAATGATCTGACATCGCTGCAGCAGCGGATAGCTTCCAAAACATTGACCGTTCCCAGAACATTGGTCTCATACGTATATACAGGATTTTTATAGCTCTCCCTTACAATGGGCTGCGCTGCCATATGAAATATTATCTGCGGCTTATACTTCAGGATTACGGCTTTCAGATCAGCAAGATTTCTCACATCCCCAATGACTGATATGATCCTGTTTTTTATTCCGGATATATCGAACAGGTTCGGCTCTGTCGGAGGATCCAGCGAATACCCGATAACTTCAGCGCCGAGCATCGACAGCATCTTGCACATCCATGTCCCTTTGAACCCGGTATGCCCGGTCACCAGTACTCTTTTTCCGTTATAAAACGACAAATCAGCTATCTTTCCCATACTATCCACGGCGCAGTCCCCTTTTCCACCAACTCGTCAAGACAGAGCTTGTCCCTCAAAGTGTCCATGCACTGCCAGAACCCATAGTGTTGGTAAGCCATCAGTTGCCCTTCATTTGAAAGTCTTTCCATGGGATCCCTTTCAAATGTTGTGTCATCACCTTCGATATAATCGATTACAGAAGGCTCGAGCACCATAAAGCCGCCATTGATCCATCCTCCATCGTCTTTGTGTTTCTCCGCAAAGCGTTTTATCATGTTTCCCTGGTCAATATCAAGAGTCCCGAAACGTCCGCCCGGCTGGACAGCAGTCAATGTGGCGGCCTTGCCGTGAGATCTGTGGAAATCCAGGAGTTTATTGATATCCACATCAGATACGCCGTCGCCGTACGTAAGCATAAAGGTTTCGTTTCCGATATAGTTTTTTACACGTCTGATACGGCCGCCGGTCATAGTGTTCAGGCCGGTGTCAACAATCGTGACTCTCCATGGTTCTGCAACATTATTATGAATAATCATTTCATTCTGCCTGGCAAAATCAAAGGTAACATCGGAATGATAAATGTAATAATCGGCAAAATATTCTTTGATTATATGTCCCTTATAACCACAGCAAATGATAAAATCGTTGTACCCGTAATATGAATATATTTTCATTATGTGCCACAGCAATGGCTGCCCTCCGACTTCGATCATGGGCTTCGGTTTCAGATGACTTTCTTCTGATATACGTGTACCACGACCGCCGGCAAGAATTACTACTTTCACTGTATTCCTCCTTGTTCTATTTTCATCATTTTTACTAATATTAAAAACACTGCCGGATATCGTACTCGGATCAGATCAAGCAGGGCATACTGCTCGATTCCTGATCTCACTGAAGTTGTAACACGCCAGAACATATACCTGGTGATCCTGCTCTGCAGCCATACATCGGGATCATCGACATGGATTCCTTTCTCTTTTATGAGCCGCGCGATATTTTCAAGTTCGATGATATCTATCAGTGCTGTCTGGACTGATTTGTCAATGTATTCCACGTTTTTATCGTCAATTATCATACTGGTATCCCGGCTTGCAGACCCATTATGCAGTGTATACACAAGGACGATTTCATCAATAAAGCCGACATCTCCCGTCAGGAGCAGCCTGAGCTCAGCAAACAGATCCCACGCCATCTGCCGGGTATCGCCATTAAATATGTCCGCAGCTGCCGCGTTTTCTTTTCTGAATACAACAGTGTTAATGTTAGGCATATACGGATATTTCGGAGTTGAGAAGTTTAAAAGCAGCTCTGTGCCGTCGATTGTTTTGTATTTATTCTGTCTTATCCTGTATATTTCGCCTTTGACAAGATCATTATAGTAATATGCCCCATACACAAACGCCAGATTCCGGTTTCTCTCCAATGCTTCGACAGCCCTGGTGATATAGGTACTGTCTATGAAATAATCGTCGTCACTTGTTATTAAACAGTATTTACCTTTTGCTAAGTTATACAGTGCATTGCGTATATTAAGGACAGGCCCCACATTTTTTTCGTTCCTGTGATACCTTAATCTGCTGACATTTGCGTATTCTTTCTGCATCAGTTCAAACGTACCGTCCGTAGAGCAATTATCGGATACGATTACTTCAATGTTCGGATAATCCTGTTTCAGTACCTGGTCAATCGACCGCTTAAGCATATCTCTCCTGTTATACGTAGGAATAATGATACTAACCAGCGGCAAATCAGTTTTACCGTGAAAATAGCTTTGCTCCTTCGGTTCATCAAAATATAATGCCCGCATTTTTTTCAGTTCCGGTGCCAGCTCATCCAGCGATTCTTCCAGATTAATACCATGAAGTTTAAGAAGATGTACAAATGCTTCTTCACTTACCCTGCCGTTCAGATAGTCGATTAATTCGATCTCAAAGTTTACACCGAACTTATACGACTTCTGCATAGTTCTTGCTCTTTCTTTCATCCAGTCAATAACTTCAGCCATTTCAGCAATGCCGTTCTGCAGACAGTGATAACATCCAATCGCATGGGCAATCAGCGAAAGAGCAATCTGCTGCTGGATCAGAGACCTGTCCCGGGTTGATAACTTATCATAGGATAATGCCATTTCCTCATCTGACTTGCTGCAGGCCAGCGATTTATTCCAGGATGTGGATGAAATCCTGCGGACATGTACAAGCGAGCCGGCAGTCCTGATTTCCTTTTCCGGATTTGCAGCCAGCAGCCGTGAAAGAATAACAAAGTCCTCAGAAACGTTAAACTTTCTCCCCTGCGGGATATAAAACTCCTTTCCCTGCGCATGTTTCTTCAGTTCTTCCGTCAGCCCGGCCGCACCACCGGAAAGCAAGTCCATCGTTTCGCCGGATGATACTATCATTCTCAATACCTCAAGTGATTTCAGCCCATCGTATGCATCCCTGTCATATCCGGCGCTGAATTCTTTGCCGTCATAATTGATATCATACCTGGGGATCAGGAGTACTGCTCTGTCATATAACTGACCAATATCTTGAAGCGCTTTTTCTTTGTCAAGGCAAAGCAGCATATCACCATCGTCCACGAAAGCGGTCAGCTTTGTCTCTATATTATTAAAGCCTCTCCATTTTGTCTGAACCGTTCCTTCATCAGTTCCCCTGCGGACGATGCAGGCATTGTAGATATCTTTGTTTTTTTCGATTATATCAAGCCAGGTATCATCGTCATCAGACCTGTCATCAACGATTATCTTCCGCTGTCTGCCGAGTTTAAATCCCCTGTCGAGGTCATCCTTAAGCTGCCGTACATGGTCATAGCACGGGATCATGACAGTAAGATCGCTGATCCCGGGGTCTTCAGTCTGCATTTCCCCAGCAGTTATTTTTTTAACGTCTTTCAGGATTCCGGTAAAGGAAACAAGGTCATCAAGTATGGCCCTTATACTTTGCAGCTGGCTTTTCAGTGAATAATTGCTTTCTATAAAGCTGCGGTATTCTACAGAATCGTATTCATCAGATGTTACCATTTCTACAGCCTCATCTATTGTATTCCATATATACTTTGATGGATATATGTTTCTTGCACCGACAAAGTTATGTATAACAGGCTTGATCCCCCTGGACATTGCCTCCATCAGTCCGACGGGATTTCCCTCAAGCACACTGGTGCAAAGAATATAATCCTTATCCTCCAGCCATCTGCTGATATCATCCTGCCAGCCTTCAAAAATCACACTGTCACTGAGTCCCATTTCTTCAATCATCTGATCAAAATACATTTTATAACGAGGCTCCTGGTATTTACCGGCAATAAAAAGTTTATATCTGCAGTCTTTATCATGTATGGCTTTGAAGGCGTGCAGCAGCAGCATAGGACCTTTTTTGAAGTTTATATATCCAACATATGCTATATTGAAGCCCTTACTTCTCTTTTTAAATGAATACCTGGCAATATCTATGCCATTTGGTATAACGACAGTTTTGCCGATATCCAGTTTTTCGTTGTTATCAAGCACATACTGCCTTATATGTTCAGCAACAAATATGACTTTATTGATATTTGTCCATACTATCTTTTCGATATAATCTGTGAATGCCTCATAACTGTGCAGCCTGAAAATGATTTTTTTTCTGCTCGCCATCGGCCTTCTGCTGGCATATACGGCAAGTTCGTCACACCATTCGAACCAGCATATGTCGGCCCATTCCATACCGGCATCGACCTGTTTCAGATTAGTTACTGTTATTTTCCTAACCCAGTATGTATCTGATAAGCCGCTGATTATATCTTCAAAAAAGTTGTTCATTCCATCTTTTACAAAAAATACAATCCTTGCCCTGTCTGATATCGTTATACTGCTATCGGCCTGCTTTAAGCGTTCCAGTGCCTCGCTTACGTTCTGTTTCTGATAATCATTGTCTGCTGCGGTTAAGGCCTTACAGTACAGATCTGCGGCTTCCTGAAATTCCCCCTCAGATTCGCGTATGTATGCCAGATTGAATAATAAGTCAAAATGCACCGTATCCTCTTCAAGCCCATCCAGCAAATCGGCCTCGGCCTCGGCCAGGTTACCCCTTATAATATTTATAACGGCTTTCATTGAGTATAAATCAGCATCTGCGGGCAATTTGCTTTCAAGCTTGCCTATAATTTCAGAAGCCTCGTTAATGTAGCCGTGTTCTATCAACTTTTCAATTCTCTCTTTAATTGATTTAACCTTTTTCACTTCGGATTCATTAACACCTGTACTAATCAATTATTGAGTCCTCCGTTTCATCAGCAGTTGGTATTGAATTTAGTTCGTCTTTATATCTGTTCATGTAACACGCCATATAGGGGTTAGCTCTTGCCGCTTCTCTGAAGTATTTCAGGCCGGCTTTTATGTCGCCTGACTGTATTGAGAGCGCAGAATACTGCAGCGCAATGAAAAACAAGTCTTCCTGATCACTGAGAGAGGAGTAATACAACCTCATCCTTTCGGGATTATACAACATATTAACGTACTTAATGCCTCGTTCGATATATAGCTTGAAAATAGCATATAACTTGTCCGGCACATCAGTTTTTGTGTTTCTTATAACAGCAGCTTCATTTATCAGCAAAATATAGGCGATGCCTGTGCAGACTCTCAGGCTGTTAAAGTCATTATCTCTTATCTCAGCATTAAGCAAAAATGACTCGAAAAACTCGCCCAATCCGCTGTTTTTTTCCATCAGTCTTTTTACATATTCCCTTATCTTTTCTTTTCTCAGTTTTTTGAAATAAGTCAAAACTCTTCTGGTATCAGTATCAATATCGCTAAACAGATCTGCATAGAATGACGGCAGTTCATTTATGTCAACATCTCCGAATGAGTCGCTTATAAGCTTCCATTTGTTGTCTGTCCCGCCGCATCTTATCCTGTTGAGAACTGAATAGCAGTCTTTCCCCGTCGAAAACAATTTTTCAAGCTCTCTCTTATCTGCTGGGCTGATTTCTTCTTTCTCTTTCTCGATTATTCCTGCTATTAATTCCGCCGAATTCCTGTCATCGGTATATTTGCTGTAGATGTCCAGTAATTCGCTGTATTTCCCCTGTTTAACAAGCAATTTTGTAATCAGCTGGCATCTCGCCGTTTCATCATGGATCCTGACTGCATACTTGTATGATTCCTCATAACTTCCGGCATTATAATATTCATTCGCCAGAAATGCCGCAGCTCTGTCCCGGTACCCTTCATGAATATAATACATTTCCAGGGCGCCATTGGCCGAAATATCCAGGTTGCCATAGTTCTCAGCCAGTTCAAGGTATTTTTGGTAATCCTCTGTTGCTTCTTTTTTTCTGTTTAGAAACAGGCTGGAATACGCCATTATAAAATAAAGATCAACATAATCACTTATGTATTTTACACCAATGCGGCTGATATTATATGCTTCCTGGTATTCTTTATTAGCTAAACATATGTTTCCATATGTGCAGAATATATAAGCGTACATTTTTAGTTTTTTGTCATCATTTTTGATGAGGCTGTACGCTTTCCTGATTTCTCCAAGGGCTAATTCATAGTCTTCATGGGCGAGGTAACTTCTGGCAAGCTGATACCGGTAATATGGATTATCGGGGTCTTTTTCCAGTTCTCTCTTTAATATTCCCCCTGTCCTTATGAACTTTTTTTCCTTCAATTCTTTGTCATTAAAAAGATATCCGTAATGGACAAGATATATATCGGTATTCAGTAAGGGGGGTTTATACTTCGGCTGATTATGGACGGCGCCTTCATAGCGAAATTGCCCATCGTTTCTGAAAACCCTTTCCTGCGGTAATATGGTATAACTTCCGTTAACAGTAAGATTCTTTATCTTGACAATATATGTGTTAAACTCTGCCAGTCTGCTGTCATGAATCAATTCATACAGTTCGCATGGATTTTCTATTACTTCATCTGCATCCAGAATGAAAATATACTCACCCTTCGCGTACGATATGGTGATGTTTCTCATGTGTGAAAAATGATCTGTCCACGGATGAAAATACAGCTTATCCGTATACTCTGAAACGATTCCGGGTGTATTGTCCTTTGAGCCTGTATCTACAACTATCAGTTCCACGTCCGGTTTTTGGAGCAATGGTTTCAATGCATCAAGACATCGCCTGATGTTTTTTCCCTCGTCCTTTACCATCATGCAAATGCTTAGCGAAAAATCACGTTTTGTATACTGCATAATTGATTCATCCTTTGTACTCAATTTGACAGAATTCTTTCCCAGAATGCAAGCATATCTCTTAACTCATACTCCAGTAAATCCGCCAGAAGAAGCTTGTCCTGACTTTCCATAGCCCTTTCAATCATATCCAGTTTTTCTCTTAACTCCAGCAAATCAATATCTCTGTAGAATTCCTTAATTGCATCAGCACCTTCTGCAAGCGCCTGCAGATCATCAAACAGGTTATAAAGCCTGTTACTGTCAAAAATCCCGCTGGAGTTATACTCGTTTACTATATCGTCAATTCTTGAACTGATATTTACTATCAGTTCCACCAGGGTCGTTTTTATTCCGGCAACATTTGATTCCATAATTCCTTCTCCTTATGTGCTAAATATCGACATTCAAATTATATATAAAAGAGACTCTGGATACCAGAGTCTCTTCAATACATGAATAAATTACATGCGAACAAATTACCTCAGCAATGACAAAACGTTCTGAGGAGCCTGATTTGCCTGGGCCAGCATAGCAGTACCAGCCTGGATCAGTATGTTGTTCTTTGTGAAGTTTGACATCTCTTCTGCCATGTCGGTGTCTCTGATACGGGATTCTGCAGCCTGCAGGTTTTCTGCAGTAGTCTTCAGGTTTCTTACTGTGGATTCAAGCCTGTTCTGCTTAGCACCATAGGTAGCTCTTGCTTTGTTTACTGCCTTGATTGCCTCTTCTATGTTAGCTACTGTTGAACCGCTTCCAAGAGTAGTAATACCGCTGGTACCTGTCGCTTCAATTGTCATCTTGGTCGTACCGTTATCAGAAATAATAATATCAACTGACTTGGTAAGAACCGCCTCACCATTGAACTTGGTATTAGTGAAGATGTTGCTGATTTCTTCGCCAAGTGACTTCATCTCAAGTTCAAGGTTAGTTTTGTCATCACTGTTGTATGTGCCATTTGCCTTTTGTACAGCCAGTTCTTTCAGCCTGACAAGCATGTTGCTGACTTCGTCGAGGGCACCTTCAGCGGTCTGTATCAGTGAAATACCATCCTGTGCATTCCTTGCAGCCTGGTTAAGTCCCCTGATCTGCGCTCTCATTTTTTCTGAAATTGAAAGGCCAGCTGCGTCATCTGCTGCACGGTTGATCCTTTTGCCGGATGACAGCTTTTCCATTGATTTGCTTGCTGCCTGATTTGTGTTGAAAAGCTGATTACGGGTATTGATTGCCGAAATGTTGTTGTTGATAATCATATTACCATCCTCCTTGAGAATTTAACCGGGAATCCATTCCCGATTTTTTGCCGGATAGGCCGGCCCCTATTTTGAAGATCACTTCGCAGCAACTGGCGCGCCTTTGTTTCCGCTCAGTGACTCTTCTTGTCATATATATCGGTTACATAGAAAAAATACTTTAGCTTTTTTTATTTATTATTTTTCAATACACTGTTCAGATCTGCCCCAATATTTACAGACGCCGCTTTTTTATTCTCCTCTGAGATCTGCAGAAATACTTCCTTCCTGTGTATGGAGACATTTCTCGGAGCATTTATCCCCAGCCTCACCTGATCACCCTGTATGTCCAGGACAGTTATCTCAATATTTTCATTTATGATTATGGTCTGATCCTTTTTCCTTGTCAGTACCAGCATCTGACTTCTCCTCCTGCGCCTGGAGTTCTTCCAAAATACAGTGTCGCACACCATACTTGTCCGTGTCAAGGATTAACTGCCTTCCCATGTGACTTGCGGTGTTGAGTATCAGCGGAGCCTGCAGGTTCACAGTCATTTTGCTTATGTCATCAGGCACAACTACGATGCAGTAAACTGATACTGTTGAGGCTTCTTTTATATCCAGCTCTTCAAGCACCTCATCACTGAGCTTTATTTCATAGTCTTTTCTGACAGCAAACGGATCGATTATTACAAAAGCAGGCTTTGGTTCATCAATACCCTGAAGCCATTTAAAAGGGGAGCCTTCTTCATCATTGTTTATCAGAACAAACCTTTTTACCTGCTCAAAACCAGGTACGCCATGCCTGAAATGGTAAATTTCGCTCTCTTCTATTTCAAGTTCCCCGAAATATTTAGTATTAAGAACCATCATTCATTCCCCCATTACGGTCAGATAAATCTGTCAATCCGGTTTTGCACATATTTCATTTTTATCGAAGGATACTGTGCCATGCGTATCCTGACCTGTGCGGGTGTATAATCGATACTTACTCTGCCGGGCGTATATCTGCCATGTATCCCGTTACTGGCACCGGCCTCTCCTTCGATACTGATCCATACTCCGCCAGTGACAGTAATTACAGGCCTTGCCTTTGGCATATAATCCAGTCCGAACTCATGCTCAGGAAAAGCATCCCTCTCAACGATGTCCGGCATCGGATCAATGGGATTCTCAATTGCCGCCATACTGTCACCGTCTCCCGCGACCTTGGCCGTATAGGTAATCGCCTGCTGCATTGCCCGCTGCGCCGCCTGTCTTGTCAAATCGACAGGCCCCATCAGCCCTGAGGTTGCAAAACACTCATACTGATCAATAATGACTCTCGGCAGTTCCGTATGAACATTAACCTTTGCCTGCGTATGCGCAAGTTCCAGGCTGGCTTTACGGGTCCGGACAGATAATTGTGATGCTGTTGTTTCTATGCTAAGTCTGGCCGGCGTCGTGCTGATTTCCAGGCCCATTCGGATCACCATCCATAATACTCATTCTTCCCGCAGAACATGAAATAATCCATCATCTGTCAGCTCAGAAAATCAAGCAGGGACGGCATTATGATCCTGGCTCCTCCGGCAAGTGAAGCTCTGTATACATTTTCCTCATTCTTAAGGTTCATTATCGTCTCAGCTATATCAGCATCTTCGTTCTCACTCATAAGTTTCGTAAAATTGGTGTTGTCATTCATCAACCTTTTTGAGGTCAGTTCCAGCCTGTTTACACGGGCTCCGATATCAGCCCTTATTCTGAGCACATTATCAAGATCATCAGAGAAAGCCTGTGCCATACTGCTGATTGTACTGTAATCGGCATTATCCAATGCAGTTATGAGCTTATCCATATCCTCGATGAATTTGCATTTAGTACCGGCAGTCGCTTCACCGACACCGCCGACATAATTGAACAGATCGCCGCCCAGAACATTTATACTGATGCTGTCACCTATTCCGATTTCGTAATTTATAATTTCATCATTGTCTATTGTGATCATAAATTTGCCGTTTTCATCAAGAAGCGCCTTATCAGTCTTAAACCCTGAAAAGATATAACGCCCGGCATAGGTCGAATTTCCGAGGTTGATCAGCTGTTTCCTGAGCTGCTCTATTTCACTCTTAGTCGCCTGCAGGTCTGCCTCGCTCTCAATGGAATCACTTCCCACTACCAGCTCCCTGACCCTCTGGAAAACATCTCCCATGTCGCTCAATGCAGACTCCGTTATTTCCAGCCATGACTGCGCGTCTTTCAGATTCCGCTGATACTGCTTTATCTCTGCCACGTCAGTACGCAGTTTCAGCGCTCTTGCAGCCACGACAGGATCATCTGACGGCACCTGTATCTTCTTGCCTGTTGCAAGCTGCGACTGATATTTGTCCAGGCTTTTCAGATTTTTGCTCATGTACCTGGTCATATTATTGATAAGCATATTATTGGTTATTCTCATAGATCCGAACCTCCCTGTTCTACACAAACAGCTCATTTATCAGCGTATCATATATCTCAGCCATGGTCTGTATCATTTTTGCAGATGCTTTGTATGCCTGCTGGTATTTAATCAGATTTGTCATTTCTTCGTCTATCGAAACGCCCGACTCTGACAGCCTTCTGTTTTTAATCTGGTTTATAACAGCCTCCTGGTTCTCACTGTAGTTGACGGCCTGCTGCGAATCGATACCCAATGTTGCAACCAGTGATTTCATAAAATCTTCCGGAGCTCCTTCAGAGAACATCTCGGTATCACGCCTGAAGTCAAGCAATGCATTGAGCACTGATATATTGCCTGTCTCCAACGCCTTATCAGATGTTGCTATCAGGTTGTAATCATCAAGTATATCGGAGCTTACTGAGAAATTTTTCGCCGTAATCTTATTGTATACATTATATATGTCGGCAGGATCGGTAGCTCCAGCCAGGAACTCTGCACTTGACAGCTCTTTGTTACCTTCTCCGGTCACAGTAAAAAACCGTATCCCGCTAACTGAAGAATTATAGCCGTAGCCTGCCGCGTGTCCGGTGCCGAACTCATCTGCATCAAACGCCTTATCACCGTCTTTGTCAATGTACCCTTCATTAAATGCCCGGGCAAATATACGTACAAATTCATTGAGTTTCTTCTGGTAATACGGTATGCCCTTAAAGTCCGGTGAAACCTTGCCGTTATCCGGATTAACACTGCCTTCGTTACCGTCCCGTACGTCCAGATATCCTCTTAGTTCTCCGCCCTTTATATTCAGTGTATTTCCATCAGCCCATTTGATTTCGTACAGGTTCGGCACATCCTCCTGATTCATCTTCTCATCCGACGACCTCTGTTCCAGAGTCAGCTTGCTTACGCTAAAGTGGTCCACAAGGGTTTTGCCGCTGACGGTAATAACAAAGTGCTTGTCTTCTCTTCCGTCGGGCGCATATCCTACAACAACCTCATTGACATCTATATTTATTATTTTTGAAAGCTTGTCCACAAGCACAGTGCGCTCATCCCTCAGATCATTTGCCGTACTGCCGTCAATCTCATTTATGTATATCTGCCTGTTGAGCTGTTGTATCTGTACAGCCAGTGAATTTACCTCCTCGACTTTCGTCTGTATCCTGTAATTGATATCTTCCTGCATTTCCTCAAGATGCGTTGCCAGGCTGTTGAAATAATTTGTCAGCGTTACACCGCGCTGCTTTACCAGTGCCCTGGTGGCACCATTGCTCGGATCCTTGGCCAGTTCCTGCAGAGAATCAAAAAAATCACTCATTATTGTTGTAAATCCACTGTCGGACGGCTCGTTGAATATCGCTTCCAGATCAGAGAGAACTTCATTTTTCGCGTTCCATTCGCCGTAAAACGTATTTTCACTCCAGTACTTGAAATCAAGGTACTCATCGCGGATCCTTTTTATTGCCGTAACTTCTGAACCCGTCCCCAGCATCCCGGTACCGTTAAGAAGTGATAACGGTCTTGAAGCAGTCTGCACTGCCTGCTGCCTGGAGTAGCCTTCAGTATTTACATTATTAAGATTATGATTGACGACATCAAGGCTGCGCTGTGCCGTATAAAGCCCGCGGACCGCAACATTCAGTCCAAAAAATGATCCTGCCATATTTTATCACCTGCCTGCCAAACCAAGTCTGTTTACTATCGTATCCATCATTGAATCTATTATGCTGAGCACTCTTGATGCGGCATCGTACGCAAACTTGTACTTCATCATGCTGGTCATCTCTTCATCCATGGAAACGCCTGTAATTGCCGTTCTTTGGGCATCAGCCGAATCAACGAGCTTGCTCTGGCTTTCGGCTATCCTCTCGGCATCAGAAGCATTGTTTCCCAGGTTGAGTATGATACCCTGGTAATAATCGTCGAAACTTGCTATGCCGTTGTCGTCCATTATCAAAGGCTTGTTCCTCAGGTTGGCTATTTCCAGAGCAATTGCGTTGTCTCCTCTTTTTCCGGTTTTTGATGCCGCAATATTAGTCAGATCCGACAGTTCAGGATTGAGGCGGATATTCCCCATTTCCAGCGGTCTGTTTGAATTAATCGTCACAAAGATTTCTTTTCCCGGCTCCGGCGGATCTTTCATGTTCAAACCGCTGCTGTGTATGTAGTTGATTTCCCTGAGCATTACGTTAACAAGCGCGTTAAGCCGTTTTTTCATATCAGAAATTATGTTCATGGAATCTCCGACAAGAGAGAAGTTGCTTGAGACATCCATATTAGTGTCAGATGTCATACTTCTTATAAGCGAAGTAAATGTGCTGTCATTAATGTCCGCTGAAAAATCATTAATGCTGTACATTTCTCCGTCAAAGGCATCCGCCAGATCCGACCAGGCTGAAGGAGCAGAAGTATCGGTTATTACTGAGGCTTCCATACCCTTTTCAGCGAGTATTGCTTTAAGATCATCCATCTGTTCCGCTGACAGAGAACCGTCGGTAATAAAGAATGCATATTTATTTGCATCGCTGCGAAGCGCCGCCGTGCTTACTGCTGAAGCAAAACCTGCTGCCGGCCCGGCATACTGTACAGTCACATGGCAATCCAGGCCTCTCTTTTTTAGTTCAGCCTCATATGCATCGGCTCTCTTTTTAGCTTCATCAATATCCATTACGTTGGTATCCACATAAAATACAACATCAGCTTTGGTGTTCGGCGTTCCGTTTTCATAACTGCCAACGGCACCGGATACTTCGCCTCTGGACTCCAGCAGTCCCTTTATTATCCCGTTTTTCACCGGGACCTCTATATTTGTGCCGGCCAGCTTGGGCACGACAAAATTGTCTCCTTCCTTCCTTTCAGCCACGTAGAGATCGGTACTTTCACCATTCTGTACAATAAAGTAACCTCCGAGCGTTATATCTATCTGCCCGTCCTGCATCTCATTGATATCCACATCGATCAGCTTTGTTAACCGGTCTATCAGGGCGTTCCGCTGATCTTTGTAGTCATTGGCTGAATCACCCGACGCTTCGTTTCTCATAATAACAACATTGAGTTCTGCAATTTGCCTGGTGATAACATTTACTTCATTTACCCTTACTGCTATTTCAGAGTTAAGATCATTCTGAAGCCTGTCCAGCTGTGAACCTATATGATTGATCTGCTGAATAAGCGCTTCACTCCTCTGCCTGACCAGTGCTCTTACAGTCAGGCTGTCAGGCTCCTTGGAAAGCTCCTGCCATGAATCCCAGAATTCATTCAGGGCACTCTGCAGGCCGGACTCCATCGGTTCTGCTATTATCGTCTGCAAATCGACATAAGTTTTCTGGCGGGTTTCCCAATAACCGAGAGTAGTGTTTTCCTGCCTGTAAATATTATCAAGAAAGGCGTTCCTTATCTGCCTGATCTCCTGGATATCAGCTCCGAACCCGAGCTGCATAAGGCCGTACCGCATTGCGTACGTCGACACTGGCCCGTTTTTGATCATGGCCTGCTGTCTGACATAGCCCGATGTGTTAACATTGGCAATATTATGTCCTGTCACATATAGTCCGCGCTCATTGACCATCAGACCGGAACGCGCTATCTCGTAACTGCCAAAACCGACACCCATATATCCTCCTATAGTTTTACATCGAAGAAATTTCGTTTCTCAGAATCATTCGAATTGCCGGATTTCCCGTAGATATCACCGGCAAAGCCGGCATTGGTGAGGACATTAACTGAAAAATCTATATAATCAAGAGAATTCTTTATAAGTTTGGAATTAACTTCATTTGTATGCCGCAGATCATTGATTATGCCTGTCATTTTTTGCTGACGGTTCTTCAGTTCTTCGGACTGTTCCTTCGGGAGTATTTCCCCAAGTTTCGATATAGTGATATCTTCGGCTGCGGTTCCCTGCTGCGCGGCAATCTCTCCCACGATTTTCTCACGTTCATTTTCAAGCTGTCCCAACTGAAGGATCATTGACTGCTCGACCCTGGTAATACCTTCAAGCTCAGTCACCTTTCCGTTGGCGATAATATCTGTCTTTTCCCGTGACAACTTTAATATTGCTTCATATATTGATGCTTCCTTATCAAGTATCTCTGTGAGCTTCTTAACTAAACTTGTATCCAAAGTATCACCACCCGTCCTGCGGTTGTTTGAGCAAAACCGCGCTGCGATCCATACAACATCACCGGTTTGAAAAAAAGGAGAGTCTGTCAACTCCCCAGGGATGTTCACGCTTTTTTATCAAATACGCTTTTTACTATCCTTTCGGCTACATCACGTCCGCTTACGCTGTAATTGCCTGCTTCGATTTTCCCGATAATGCTGTCGACCTTGTCCTGCCGGATATCAGGTACTTCCTTCAACGCTTTGAATATGGTCTGGAAGTCCTTTGCCTCATTTGATATAGACACGACATCCTTTTTTGATGAGACACTCCCTGTTCTCCCAACTTTGTTTATATTATTCTGTGTACCATAGACTCCGGTTATTTTTGAAATATCCCCGGGTATTCTCATAAAAACCACTCACCTTTAAGCTTGTTCATCGATAACAGTTAACATCCAGGCAGCCAATCTGGCACAGCTGTCCTGTAAAATCCGGTTCAAATCCATACTCCGGTATGTCACAGCCGGATCATCCGCTGCCTTGCTGTAGAATATATCGGCATATCAACAGTTTTTATTAACTATTAATTATTTTTCTATTTTTCAAAATCTTCTTTTTCGTATTCCTTATTCAGGTATCTCATTCCAAAAGTGTTCACGCGATCCGGCGCCTGGCTGTCCAGCTTCTGCTTAATCTGGTTTGCTGCCGATCTCAGGCCCGATGCCAGCTCCCTTTCACATTCTGCGCAGTATCTTCCTGTTCTGATAGATTTACCGCAGTTTTCACATTCCAGTATCAGGTTGCCGTCATCATTGGCAATTTCCAGCCTTCCTTCCCTAAGGAACCTCCTTATCATTTCGACACTTATATCCAGTTCAACAGATACCTGTGTAAGACTGGCGCCAGGGTTTTCATACAGATATTGCTTAATCCTCTGGAATTCCTTCTCTTCATGCTCCCTGCAGGAAGGGCACAGAGGACTGCCTCCAATATAATTGAAAATCCTTCCGCACTTTTTGCAATTTCTAACATCCGGCATGCAGATTCCTCCTATCTACTTTCTGCCTGTAGCAACCACTACAGCCAATACCTTGACAGCACCGGCCAGTTTGAGTACCCTGCTGCATTCCTCAAGCGTTGATCCTGTCGTAAGTATATCATCCACCAGCAGTACTGATTTTCCGCTGACTTTTTTCGGATATACAACGGTGAATGCTCCCCTTACATTCTGATTTCTCCTCTGCCTGTCCAGCAGGCTCTGAGCTTCCGTATACTTTTCTCTTTTCAGCACATAGGAGCATTCAGGCAGCTTTATTATCCTGCTGAGAGCCTTTGATATAAGATATGCCTGGTTGTATCCCCTTGAAAACTCCCTGTGCCTGTGCAGAGGAACACTCATAACCATATCGTAATTTCTTACATTCGTAACTTTATCCAGCTTGTCCGCAATAAGTCTTGCATATGTTCTGTAATACGAAGGTTTATCATAAAACTTAAATCTTATAAGCGATTCCTTTACTATCCCTGTATATTCAAAAACGCTTATTGCACCGTCGCAATAGCTGATATCCCCTTCCTGCCACGCTCTGATTATCGTGTTCTTTGAAAATTTCAGTTTGACATAGCATTCATTGCATATATGAAGAACAGCATCGTGGCTCAACAGCTTCTGGCAAAAAATGCATTTTGGAGGATAAATAAAATTTATAATTTTATCAAACGCCTTCACTTGCCATCAGCCCGCTTTCTTCAATTTATATCGGCATATTCAGAAAAGGACTTAAGTTTGTCAGAAAGTCCGGAGTACCGTAAAGTCTCTCTTTTGTTTACTATCATATTATACAATGCCTCTTCATATCCTACCAGAACGACCATTTTTTTGGCCCTGGTAACAGCTGTATACAGAAGATTCCTTGTCATAAGTACTTCCGGGCCTGGAAATACCGGCATAACAACTACCGGAAATTCTGATCCCTGGCTTTTGTGTATCGTTACTGCAAATGAAAGTTCCAGCTCATCAAGCATACTGAAATCATATTCCGCCACTTTGTCATCATCAAAAAGAACACTTATTTTCATTGCTTCTTCATCTATCCGCTTTATCGTGCCCATATCACCGTTGAATATGCCTGTTCCGTCTATACGCGGGTCATCTGCCCTTTCCCATCTGAGGGAATAATTATTTTTTATCTGCATTACCCGGTCCCCTTCTCTGAGTATATATGACCGGGCAGCTTTTTCCGCCTTGTTTTTATCCGGCGGATTAAGTGCCTTCTGCAGCTCCGCATTTAGGTTAATCACACCCGCCGGCCCTTTTTTTGCAGGCGACAGTACCTGTATGTCCCTGAGTGGGTCAAGGCCGTAGGTTTCCGGCAGTCTCCTTGAACAGAGATCAATTACTGTACGCAGTATATTCTCCTGATTGTTTCTCTGGAGGAAGAAAAAATCTTTGTCTTTTGCATTGAGGATAGGCGGTTCCCCTTTGTTAATCCTGTGAGCATTGACAATAATCATGCTTTCTTCCGCCTGCCTGAAAATCTCTGTAAGCTTTACAGTTTTGATACTGCTGCAGCCTATTATATCCAGCAGCACATTACCGGCGCCTACCGACGGCAGCTGGTCGGCGTCCCCCACAAGTATGACCCTTGCCCCGGGAGGAACTGCCTTCAGCAGGTGATACATGATCAGAATATCCACCATGGACATCTCATCTATTATCACTACATCTGCTTCAACAGGATTATCTTCATTTCTCTGGAATACCAGCTCGCTTTCGTCTGACGTGTAACCGATTTCAAGCAGCCTGTGGATCGTTTTGGCTTCAAAACCAGTTGCCTCGGTCATCCTTTTGGCTGCCCTTCCTGTGGGAGCTGCAAGGGCGATTCTATGTCCGTCTTCCATCAACAGCCTGATAATGCATTTTATTATGGTTGTTTTGCCTGTGCCGGGGCCGCCTGTGATGACCATCAGTCCATTGGCCATGGCCTCCCGTACCGCTTCCCTCTGCATCCTGTCCAGCTTTAGTCCTTCTTCCTTTTCAAATCTGCCTATTTTCTCGTCAAGATCAGCAGGGCACTTGTCATATCTCATCCGTGACAGTTCAAGAAGGCGCCTGCATACTCCCTGCTCTGCGGTATAGAAAGATGACAGATAAACGCGTCCGGCTCCGTCACTTCTTTCCACCTGGACTGCTTTATCAAATATGAGAGATACCAGGGCATCTTCCATATCGATGTCCCTGGTCCCGAGCAGCTGTGAAGTATATTCTTTGAGCATATCTTCCGGCAGATATGTGTGCCCGCTGGATGCAGCACGGCTCAATACGTATTTTATGCCGCTCCTTATTCTGAAGCGCGACCGGGGGTCTATCCCCAGCTTCATTGCAATTCTGTCGGCAGTTTTGAAACCTATGCCAAATACATCTTCACACAGTCTGTATGGGTTTTCCTTTATCCTTGCTACGGCCATATCAGCATATGCTTTATGGATCTTTATACAGACAGACGGGCTTATCCCGTATTCCTGAAGAAACATGACCACATCACGGAGTCCCTTTTGCTCGTTGAGAGCCTGTCCTATACTCAAAGCTTTCTCCAGGCTTATGCCTTTTATCTCAGCCAGGCGCTGAGGCTCGTTGCCGATTACCTCCAATGCGGATGTGCCGAATTTCTGCACAATTTTTGCCGCAGTGGCAGGCCCGACTCCTTTTATGATACCCGAAGCCAGATATTTTTCTATGTTGTCCGCTGTCTGAGGAAGTATTTTTTCATAAAGCTCGACTTTGAACTGGTCACCGTAGTCCGGATGCTTTACCCATCTGCCGGTTGCCCTGATGGTCTCGCCTTCATTGATGAACGGCATATAGCCGACAGCCGTAATCATCTGTTTTCCGGCAGCTATGTCGCATACTGTGTATCCATTTGCTTCATTTTTATAGATAATGTCGTCAATAATACCTTCGATAACGGTTTGGTTCATCGTACTCACAATTATGCCAGATACTGGCCATCAAATTAATTTTTTAGCAATATATAGTATATATCACTTTGGATAAAGAGAAAAGACGTGGGAAAGTTGAATAGAAACGTAAAGCCGGTGCTTTGGAAACATAACCGGAATAAACGGTGCTGCCGGCCCGGCACTGATATGATCAAATATTTTGACCGTTGGCGGTATTTATTCCGTCTGTGTTTCCCAAGCACCAACTGCTGTGCATCTGCAAATCAAATAAAGTAAATTATACAAAGGTGTCATATCTCACGGGTACTGCAGTCCCCTCTAAATTGCTGTTCCCGTTGCAGTACAGCCTGCGGAGCAGGGAAACACATGCTCCACAAATACCGCCACCGGCGATACAAAAAAGCTGCCCGCTTTGTGGCTCCGGTATGACCCGTGACTCGCTTAAAATACAGACCGGCAGTACCGTTTGTGGAGGTTATGTTTCCTTACTCCAGCGCACTGCTGCAAGGGGGTACTCAGCAGAACAGAAGAACTGTCCCCTATTTTATTATCTCCTGAGTAGCAACATAAAGCCGGTACTTTGGAGACATAACCGGAATAAACGGTGCTGCCGGCCCGGCACTGATATTACCGAATATGGTCCGACTGTTGGCGGTATTTATTCCGCCTGTGTTTCCCTGAACTCGTTCAAAATCTCGTCAATCCTGTCAGCCTTCATGATCTCAATACTGGGGAAATTCCTACTGAGCCTCTCAAGAAGCAAAAAAGTATTATCCGAAGAATCCATATCCACAACAGCCAGCTTCTTATCCGAAAGCGCCATTGCAGCATACTCCTTCTTAACCGCAGATCTTACGATATATTCGATCTGTTCCTCTGCATTCCGCACAAAGATAACCACCCGCACCATTGGCCGGCGACCTTTTATGCGGCAGCGTATAAGTCCTGCAATACCTGAAACAAGAATCAGCAGCCCATATACCGCCAGTATGTACGTAATGCATTCAAGGACATCGAGCAGCATAATAACGCCTCCAAAAAGGTACTTATATTTATATGTATTCAGAAGCAAGAGACGACGTGATTTATTAAATGTAAATCTGTTAATAATTCGACACAATGTGGTATAATATCATTACATCATACAGACATAACAGGTGAGTAAAGTGCTACTAATGGAAATCTCACAACTTAAGCCAGGCATGAAGCTTGCAAAAGATGTGATACTCCCTGATGGCAGACTTTTGCTTCTCGCCGGTTTTGTTATTAAGCCTCTTTATATAAGAAAGCTGGAAGCATTCAAAATTGATAAGGTTTACGTTGAAGAAGGCTATTATGAACCAGTAGAAGAATTTGAAGAAGAAAGACTGTACAATCACGCCGCATCGACAATAAAAAATATATTCACAATGGCAAAGCGTGACCAGGATACCGATATTTCAATAGTCAAAGATACTGTAAGTGACATAATGCACAAAGTAATCGAAAATGAGACAGTAATGCTTCAGCTGACCGGTATCAGGGACATTGACAACTACACCTTCCTCCATTGTGTAGACGTATGCATATATTCCCTGATACTTGGCAAGAAACTCGGCTATGGGAATGATCAGCTGATGACACTGGGTCTCGGAGCGATCCTTCACGATATTGGCAAATGCAAAGTTCCTGTCAGTATCCTTCAGAAACCCGACAAGCTCTCTAATGAAGAATTTGATTTAATGAAAAAGCACACGGTTTATGGATGTGAGATAATCAAAAACTCTTACAGACTTGGGTCCAAAGTCGCCAATATAGCATTTGAGCACCATGAAAAATGGGACGGCAGCGGGTATCCGCTTGGGCTGTCCGGCAACGGCATCGATCCTCTGTCACGGATAGTCGCACTGGCAGATGTATATGACGCACTGACATCTGACAGGGTTTATAAAAAGAAAGAACTTCCGCATATTGCAGCAGGATATATCCGTCAGAACGCCGGCATCCTTTTCGATCCGTATATCGTTGATCTCTTTATAAACAGTATAGCAGTATACGGAGAAGGCACGCTGGTACTCCTGAATACAGGAGAAATAGGAAGCATCGTTTCATCCGGCAGGACACCATGCGATGGACAAAAAGTCAGCGTATTTTCCAACAAATCCGGTCCGCCCGTGCTTCAGCCATATATCATCGACCTTAATGAACGCAGAGATGTCCGCATCGTTGAAGTCTTTGTCTGAAGGCTTTGATTAAAGAGCATAATGCTCTCAAAGTCTAAGCTTAACAGAAACACAGGGTATTTCCCTGTGTTTCTGTTCATTCAGCATCCATTCAGCAAGCTGTTTTCCGTTAACTTAACGCATTACAAGTCTGTTAAATATCTCTGGCAGCGTTTTTCAGCAGGTCTGACTTGTCAGTTTTCTCCCATGGAAGGTCTATGTCAGTTCGTCCAAAGTGTCCATATGCCGCTGTCTGTTTGTATATAGGCCTTTGCAGTCCCAAATCCCTTATGATGGCAGCCGGCCGTAAATCAAAATATCTTTTTACAAGTTCCTCCATTTTTTCATCGGCGATATTGCCTGTCCCAAATGAATCGACCCGTACAGATACCGGATTGGCTACGCCAATCGCATATGCCAGCTGTATTTCCACCTTCCTGGCAAGGCCTGCCGCAACCAGATTCTTGGCTACATAACGGGCAGCATATGCAGCTGACCGGTCTACCTTTGTCGGATCCTTTCCGGAGAAAGCTCCGCCGCCATGTCTGGCATATCCGCCATAAGTATCAACTATGATCTTTCTGCCCGTCAGGCCGGAGTCACCCTGGGGCCCGCCTACCACGAACCTTCCGGTCGGGTTAATCAGAAACTTCGTTTTGCTGTCCATCAGTTCAGCCGGAATAACTTTTTTGATCACATGCTCAATAACATCCCGTTCTATAGTATCATGCGAAACACCATCCGAGTGCTGCGTTGATACTACTACGGTATCTACCCTTACAGGCCTGTCATTTTCATACTCCACAGTTACCTGTGATTTACCGTCAGGCCTCAGGTAGTCAATAATCCCCTGTTTTCGAACATCCGCCAGCCTCTTTGTGATCTTATGTGCCAATGATATGGGCATCGGCATAAGCTCCGGTGTTTCATCACATGCAAATCCGAACATCATGCCCTGGTCGCCGGCTCCAATCGCATCGATCTGTGATTCTGACATTTGCCCGGTCCTGGCTTCCAGCGCCTTGTTAACGCCCATTGCTATGTCTCCTGATTGTTCGTCTATGGATGTTATCACCGCGCATGTTTTTCCGTCAAAGCCATATTTAGCCCTGTCATATCCAATTTCAAGCACTGTGTTCCTGACAACCTTAGGTATATCGACATAACAATCCGTTGAAATCTCTCCCATAACAAGAACCATACCTGTTGTCACGGCTGTTTCACAGGCGACCCTTGCATTAGGGTCCTGGGCAAGGATAGCATCCAGCACTGCGTCCGATATCTGGTCGCAGATCTTGTCAGGATGTCCCTCCGTTACTGATTCTGATGTAAATAATCTTCTGGACATTTTAATATCTCCTTTCAAAGGCATCTTCTAATAATAAAAACCTCTTCCTTATCAAGAAGAGGTTTTATGTTATCTTTCCTCATCTTTCAGGATCCTGAGATCCTGCAGGAATTGGCACCGCTGCCTGTCTTGGCCGGTTGCCGGGGTTTCATCGGGCCATGTCCCTCCGCCACTCTTGATAAGGTCACTCAGTATATGGAGTTTTCAATATTCTAATTTTAAATTATGCTTCACTGAAAATCGCTTCGAATTCCTGGCCTTCCAGCTTTTCCTTCTCCAGCAGAGCCTGTGCCACCTTATGGAGCGCATTTATATGTTCATTCAGTATCTGCTTTGTCTTCTGATAAGCTGTGTCAATGACATTTTTGACTTCCTTGTCGATCATCGCAGCGACTTCTTCACTGTAGCTTCTGGTATGTCCGAAATCACGGCCGATGAATACCTCGTCATTTTCATCAAAGACCATATTGGTCAGGCTTTCACTCATGCCGAATTTCATAATCATACTTCTTGCCACGTTGTTGGCGTACTTTAGGTCACTCGATGCTCCGGTACTGATCTCACCAAGTACGATGTCCTCAGCAGCCCTTCCTCCCATGGCGATTATTATCTCTTCCATCAACTGGGACTTTGTCTGGTAGGTTCTGTCTTCATCAGGTTTATGCGCGGTATAACCTCCGGCCCTTCCTGAAGGGATGATCGATACCCTGTCTACCTTGTCCGTAGTCGATGCTACCCTGACTGCTATTGCATGACCGGCTTCATGATAGGCTGTGAGCCTCTTTTCCCTCTCGCTCATAACTTTGCTCTTCTTTTCCGGTCCTACTACTACTTTAAATGTAGCTTCCTTTATCTCTTCCATCTCAATGCGTTTCTTGTTTTTACGTGCCGCAAACAGGGCTGCTTCATTCAGCAGGTTTTCCAGGTCTGCTCCCGTAAAGCCCGGCGTACTTTTTGCCAGTTCATCCAGTTTTACGTCGGACCCCAGCGGCTTGCCTCTTGCATGGACCTTTAAAATCTCTTCACGGCCTTTAATGTCCGGCAGTCCGACATATACTCTCCTGTCAAACCTTCCGGGTCTGAGCAGCGCCGGATCCAGAATGTCAGGCCTGTTGGTAGCTGCAAGGATAATAACACCCTCATTGACTCCAAAGCCGTCCATCTCGACCAACAGCTGGTTGAGCGTCTGTTCACGCTCATCATGCCCTCCGCCAAGTCCTGCGCCCCTGTGACGTCCGACTGCATCAATCTCATCTATGAAAACTATACATGGAGCATTTTTCTTTGCCTGTTCGAAAAGGTCCCTGACTCTCGAAGCACCGACACCTACAAACATTTCAACGAAATCTGAGCCGCTGATGCTGAAAAACGGAACACCGGCCTCTCCCGACACTGCCTTTGCCAGCAAAGTTTTACCGGTACCAGGAGGTCCCACCAGCAGCACACCCTTTGGAATCCTCGCTCCCAGTTCGATAAATTTCTTCGGTGACTTAAGGAACTCCACGATCTCTTTTAGTTCTTCCTTTTCCTCATCGGCGCCTGCCACATCATCGAAAGTCACCTTGTTTTTATCATCTGTATTGATCTTGGCACGGCTTTTCCCGAAGGACATAACTCTGCTGCCGCCGCCTCCCTGCGACTGCTGCAGGAAAAATACCCAGAATACAACGAATACTACTATAAGTGCGATCGTCGGAAGGAGAGATACCCACCATGGAGCCGTTGCGGGCTTCTCTACCCTGAAGTCCTTCACCTGCCCTTTTTGCCATGCATCTGTCACTAAATCGGTAAACGAATCAACCGATGATATATAAACGACATACACCTTCGTTTTCGATCCTTTATTGGGGTTGATCAGTTCAACCGTAGCCTCGTCAGCTTTCAAAGTGATACTCTGTACATTGCCGTTCTCGATCTGTGACAGCAACTGTGAATAACTGAGCTGAGCCGGATTTCCGGAACTGGTATAAAGCATCACTAAGAACAGCACTAATACGATGATCACTATATAAAAGCTCAAACCTTTAAAATATTTCAAATATCTCCCTCCCGGAACCTCATGTCCTGCCGTTCTCTTCCAGATTATATTATATTAACATAAACATATATAAAACACAATAAATGCGTACTTTAATAAGTATACCGTACTGATTGTGGTTTTGTCTGCCTATTATTTAGAATAAATTTCTTTTTTGAGGGTACAGACATCCGGCAGATTACGGTATTTGCCTGCATAGTCCAGACCATATCCTACTATGAATTTGTCCGGTATTTCTATGCCCTTGTATTCTACCTCTATGTCCACCTTCCTTCTGGACGGCTTGTCAAAAGCTGTGCATATCCTGACGCTCTTTGGCTTTCTGGTATTAAACAGGTCCTTCAGATGTTTCAGCGTCAGCCCGGTATCAACAAGATCTTCAACAATCAGCACATGCTTGTTTGCCACGTCCTGGTCCATATCCTTTATTATACGAACGACCCCTGAGGATTTGGTCGATGCTCCGTAACTTGATACAGCAATAAGATCCATATCCACAGGTATCGTTATTTCCCTCATCAGATCGGCAAGAAAAATAAATCCGCCTTTAAGCACCCCCACAAGAATCAGGTCGCTCCCGGCGTAATCCTCGGAAATGCGTTTGCCCAGTCTCACTACCATTTCCCTGATCTGTTCGCGGGGAACCAATATTTCTTCAATATCTTCCATCATATCCGCCCTCATGTTGACCCCTCCGTTTAAATTCGATTTTAAGTACATTTCTAGTATTTTCAGTTACCTTAAATTTATCACTAATTTTATACCCGATGACCCATACAATTTCATTGCCGCAGCTTATGAGCGGTATTTCGTCCCGGCTCTCACGAGGTATTTTGCTGTCAATGAAATATTCCTTCAGTTTTTTTGTGCCATTTGAACCTAAAGGTTTAAAAATGTCACCATTGCGGCGATTTCTTATATATATTCCCTCAGACAGTTTATCATAATCAAAAAACTGCACTTTAGGATTATAACCTAACCTGCCATAATTATCAATATTCGACACATTTTCTACATAAGTCGTGACGGCCGCTCCAATCACGGGAACCTCAGTTACTCCGGGAACCGAAATCTTAACTTCAAACCCAGGTATCTCCCGGTTCTGTTTAATGGCCGTCTTTTCTGAATATATACGTAAAACGCCATATGAAACAGATGCCCTGATGCTGTGCGGAAGCTCAGCCCGGGCCCCTGTAACGCCTTTGACCGAAAGTGACGATAAAGCCTGATAGTGTATTGCGCCTATCCCTTTGGCACTGCCTGCGGCATCTGTTACGGCCATCTTCAGTACCCGCATGCGTATGGCAGGATCAAGGCCGGATAACGTCCTGTTATCCAGGCATACAAACCCGTCACCTTTTTCAAGTACGATCCTTTCATAATCATGCTGCGCGTACTTTTCCATAAAGCGCTCATCCGCCGCAGCATTTTCTGCCAGGCGGCAAAGGCTGCTGACAATATCAGTGTCGAATTTTTCATTTATATAGGGTATCAATCCAAGACGTACCTTGTTGCGGGTATATTCCTGCTGCAGGTTGGTACTGTCAGTCCTCGGCCTGAGGCCGGCTTCTCTGCAATACCGTTCTATTTCATCCCTGCCGGTGCCCAGCAAAGGCCTTATTATATCGCCCCGTATATATTCCATGCCGGAAAGGCCTGCGGCTCCCGTTCCCCTTATAATGTTCAGCATGACCGTTTCGGCCTGGTCATTCCTGTTATGTGCCACGGCTATCTTCGCTGCGCCGACAGTCTCCGCGTATTTTCTGAATTCGCTGTATCTTATGTCCCTGCCTGCTTCTTCAAGGGAAATGCCTTGCTCCCTTGCGGCTGTGGCCACATCAACACGGGATATATGTAGCGGTATTCCCAGATCGTTGCAAAGCCCGGCCGTATACTCCTCGTCCAGATCAGCTTCCTTATCTCTCAGCATATGGTTGATATGGACCGCATAAAGTTTTATTCCGAGGGCCTGGCGCAAAGAATACAGTACATGCAGCAGACATACTGAATCGGGACCGCCTGATATACCTGCAACTATGCCTTCTCCGGGCACTGTAAGCCGACGGTCCCGTATTGTTTCCAATACTTTTTTCTGAAATTTTATTACAAAATCAGCGGTTCTATTCATCCTTCTTCAAATTCGCAAACTTGGTATATTCACCAAACCACCTGAGTTCTACCGTGCCCGTGGAGCCGTTCCTGTGTTTGGCGATAATAACTTCAGCAATATTTTTCTTATCGGTGTCAGGGTTGTAATAATCATCCCTGTACAGGAACATGACTATGTCGGCGTCCTGTTCTATAGCTCCCGACTCTCTGAGGTCGCTGAGCATCGGCCGGTGATCCGTCCTGGATTCGGGTCCCCTGCTAAGCTGCGACATGGTTACTACCGGCACATTCAGTTCCTTTGCCAGGATCTTCAGCGAACGGGATATCTCCGCGACTTCCTGCTGCCTGCTCTCAGTCTTGCCTCTTCCCTGCATCAGCTGCAGATAGTCGATCACCACCAGGCCAAGGTTTTTCTCCAACTTGAGTCTGCGGCATTTTGCCCTGATATCCATTACGGACAATCCCGGCGTATCATCTATATAAATCGGTGCCTCCGACAGCGGCGCCAGTGCCTGTGCTATCTTGTTCCAGTCGTCATCATCAAGCTTGCCGGTCCTCATCTTCTGACTGTCGACCATAACTTCACTGCAGAGCATCCTGTTTACCAGCTGATCCTTCGACATTTCAAGATTGAACAATGCCACCGGCACATGCTTGTGCACCGCAGCATACTGCGCTATATTGAGAGCCATTGCTGTCTTGCCCATTCCGGGCCTGGCTGCAATCAGAATGAGATCTGAATTTTGCAGACCTGCGGTTTTATAATCAAGATCCGTGAACCCTGTCGGTACTCCTGTAATGTAGCTCTTGCTGTTGTAAAGCTCCTCGAGCCGGTTGAATGTTTCGAGAAGAACATCCTTGATATGCGAAAATCCCTGTGTGCTTCTTTTCTCCAGAATATCGAATATGCTCTTCTCTGCCTTATCCAGCACATATGCCGCTTCTTCGGATGCTTCATAGCACATGTTTGAAATGTCAGAGGCCGCCTTTATCAATTTGCGCAGCAGTGATTTTTCTTCAACTATTTTTGCATAATGCCTGGCATTTGCTGTAGTAGGCACAGTGCTTGTGATGCTTGCGAGGTAGTCCAGCCCTCCGACAGCTTCCAGCGTCCCCCTGTGCTGCAGCTGTTCAGAAACGGTAATTATATCCACCGGTTCGGCTTTTTCTACAATATCTACTATAGCCTCATATATTTCCCTGTGGTCATCCCTGTAGAAATCAGTGCTCTTAATCAGTTCCGTAACAGTAGGGATCACATCTGAATCAAGCAGCATACAGCCAAGCACTGCCTGTTCGGCCTCAATACTATGAGGAGGAACTCTCCCTATGGCATCCATATCCACGATAAGACCCCTCCGGTTATTCGTTCTCTATCCTGACCTTAAGCTTTCCGCTGACCTCGGGGTACAGCTTGACATCCAGCTCAAATACCCCTGTAGATTTCAGTGCCTCAGGAAGAACTATCTTTTTCTTGTCTATATCAATATTAAAATCAGCTTTGAGCTTATCGGAAATATCTTTGCTGGTTATCGACCCGAAGAGCTTTCCATTCTCTCCTGATTTCGCCTTTATTACGACTTCCAGGCCGCCGAGCTTTTTCGCCAGCTCCCTGGCATTTGCAAGTTCACGGTCCTTTCTGCTCTTTTCCGCTTCCTTCCTTGTATTCATTATATTTATGTTAGCTGCAGTAGCTTCGACTGCCAGGCCCCTCGGAAATAAAAAATTCCTGGCATAACCGTCGCTGACATTCACCAGGTCTTCCTTTTTCCCCAGCCCTTTGACATCCTGCTTCAATATGACTTTCATACAAACCTCCGGATTATTAATTATTCGGTTTTTCCAACTCTTTTATATACTCCATTATAGCATATTTTAATTTCTCTTTTGCATCATTTATGTCCGTACCTTCCAGCTGCGCGCCTGCAACTGACAAATGGCCTCCGCCGCCGAGTTTTTCGAGTATGAGCTGAACGTTAATATCTCCCAGTGACCTGCCGCTTATCCACACCTCTTCACCGACTACACAAAGTACAAACGAAGCCGCTATCCCGGACAGGTTCAGAAGTTCATCAGCAGCCTTGGCTGCTATCATCTGCGGGTTCTTAACGTCAGGAGCACATATGGATATTGCAATCTCTCCATTTATCAGTTCCGCGTCTCTCACCACTGATGAAACACTTGTATACGTTGCCATATCGTTCTGGAAAAGCTGCTTTACCGCCACTGTATCAACACCCTGACGTCTCAGATAGGATGCCGCTTCAAATGTCCTGACGCCGGTTTTGAATGTAAAGCTCTTCGTATCAACCACGATTCCCGCGTAAAGCGCTTCTGCCTCAAGCTGCGTCAGCTTCAGCTTCTCATCTATATACTGTATCACTTCCGTGACCAGCTCACAGGTAGACGATGCATAAGTCTCCTGGTATGTCAGTACTGTATCCTGGATATAATCCGCGCCTCTCCTGTGATGATCTATTACTACCACCTGACTTCCGTTTCCGATCAGTTCAGGTACTTCAGTAAAACTCCTTCGGTGGGTATCGACTATTATCAGCAGAGTTTTTTCACCCTGCATCTCTATGGCCTGGTTCCTGTTGATAAATAAATCGCTATGCTCGTCGCTTTTTCTTATCCTTGATACAAGAACTTCAATGGTGGGATTAACCCTGTTGAGGACTATATATGCCTCCTTGTTCCTGCTTTTTACGATCCTGTAAAGTCCAAGCGAGGCCCCCAGCGAGTCGATGTCCCCGTTTTCATGTCCCATTATAAAGACATTGTCAGCCTGATCGATCAGTTCACGCAGTGCATACGCGATAACCCTTGCCTTTACTTTCGTCCTCTTTTCCAGTTCTCTCGTCCTGCCGCCGAAAAAGCTGAAGTTTTCACCGTTTTTTACAACGACCTGGTCACCGCCGCGTCCCAGCGCCAGATCAATTGATGCGGCTGCATACCGCAGGTTCTCGGCAAGGCTGCTGCCATTGATGCCGAAGCCCAAACTGAGTGTGACCGGCAGCTTGTTCCCTATGTTGATTTCCTTGACAGTATCCAGTACTTCAAATTTTTTCTCTTCCAGTTCCTTCATATATTTTTGTTCAAACAGGAAAAGATACTTGTCTCTCTCATACTTTTTTATTATACCGTCCGTAAAAGAAACCCACTGGACGATCTTTTTATCGATCTCAGCCTGCATCTGCGGCTTCATGGGATCTTCCATGCTTTGCATAAGATCGTCATAATTGTCTATTACGAATATACCGGCAATTATCTTCTCATCCGTATAAGTCTTTTTAAGTTCCACCAGTTCCGTAATGTCTATAAAATACAGGATAAGCATGCAGCTGTCCGTATCCTGGTTCTGGTCACGCCTGACTATGTTGCACAGCACATTATAATGGCGTCCGTTTATGTTAATCTTCCTCGTTATCCCTGCTGTGTTCTTTTTTATGTTTTCAGGCAGCAGTTCGCCGCTTCTTATTTCGCTTACCAGGTTTCTTACCGTGTCTTCCAGTTCCGCGGTCTCTTCTGAAATATTTCTGAATGATGAATTATACCATATTATCGAGCCGTCCAGCTCGGTTATTATCAAAGGCATGGGGAAATTCAGAAGCGTGTCTCTCGTTGCCGTATCTATATTAATGTTAAGGTTCTCTATAAAATTGGATATTTCTGCTTTTCGCTTGAAGTTGCTTCTGAAGTTGTGATATGTAAGATAAGCAGCCAATACAAAGCACGGTATTGCCACAATCCAGTTCAGTACCGCTATAATGACTGTCAGCAGCAGGATAACCCAGATATGAACACTTTGATGCGGGATCAGCATGTTTAGTATTTTCTTGCTATCCATAATTCAAAAGGGGACTCCCCTTTCATATCTCCTTTCTTCTGTTGCTGCCCAGATGTCTTGACAGTTCGGAAAGATCGCCGTAGTATTTTTCGACGTCGTGGTTTTCAACAAGGCCCAGCCTGATCTTACTGTGTATCTTCATTTCAATGGCGTTGTAGCTTATCCCCAGGCGTTTTCCCAACAGGTAGCTTATCAGGATGATATTTGCCAATATCTCTCCAACCGCCTCATGAAGCTCTTCCCGTACGCCCCTTGCCAGCACCCTGAACAGGTCTGCAAGTTCTGTCAGCAATTCGCTTTTGAGCCATTCAATAAGCTTTATGTTTCTGGTAATATCGATCTCCTTCTCAGGTATTGCCATATGTTCAACTCCCCACCGACTTTACTGAGATAAAACAGGAATTTTTTGCATGAGCACGTAATCTCTTTTAATTCAATATTACCATATTTTTCTATTTCCTGCATCTAATCCTGTCTTACAGGACAAATCGGGTAGGAGCCCAGAATCTTCAGAAACGACGTTTTCCTTTTCACCATTGTCAGAGCATCCCTTAGATCCTCATCCTCCCTGTGTCCAAGGACATCGACAAAGAAAATATATCTGCCGAGCCTGTTTTTGGCCGGTCTTGATTCTATCCGTGTCATATTTATGTCCCAGAGATTGAATATGTCAAGTATCCTGTACAAACTCCCCGGCTTATCTTCAGTGGAAAACAGCAGCGATGTTTTGTCATTTCCTGTCCTTTGAGCATCGGTCTTTCCAAGTACTATAAACCTTGTCAGGTTGTTGTCGGCATCCTGTATATCTTCTGCGATTATTTCCAGGCCATAAACTTCAGCAGCAGTTCTCGATCCGATCGCGGCAGTATCGCCGGAACCGGATGCAGCCTCCTGTGCCGCCGCAGCCGTACTGCCGGACACCCTTGTCAATGCGTGGGGCAGCTTTTCTGCCAGGAACATTCTGCATTGTCCCAGCGGCTGCGGATGTGATACCACATACCTGATCTGCGAAATATCCGTACCTTTTGGAGCCAACAGATGCTCTCTTACCGGTATGACCACCTCTGCCTTTATCTTCAGTTCCGAATCCTGTGAAATCAGATCCATTGTGGCACTGACCGCACCTTCTATGGAGTTCTCGATCGGAAGAATCGCCTCATCCAGCAGATCTTTCTGCAAAGCTGCAAATATATCCGGTATCGACGGATAATCAACAGAAATATATGGCTGCTGTCCTATGTACTTTTTCATTGCCTCATGGGAGAATGTCCCCTTAGGGCCCAGATAACCAATCCTAGCCATGATGTTTTCCTTTCGGCAATAATGTTCCCCAGCGTATATAATACACTATAAACATCATTTTTCCAACAAAAGCATGCCCTTTCCCTGCCGGAATAAACAAAAACCCCTCCGGATCTGCAAAAGGTCTCAGAGGGGCTCCTTTTTTTCCTTAGTCCGCTGTAAAAGGCAGCAAAGCTATTGTCCTTGCACGCTTGATGGCAGTTGTCAGCTGACGCTGATGCTTTGCGCAATTACCGGATATTCTTCTTGGAAGTATCTTTCCTCTTTCGGAAATATACTTTCTCAGTTTTGCAACTTCCTTATAATCTATTTCGGTAACTTTGTCCACACAGAAAGCGCACACTTTCCTCTTGGCTCTTCTTACCTTCATGCCGCCTTTGCCTTCGCCCTTATCGTATGCGTCTCTGTTAGCGCCTTTATTATCTTTCTTTCCGCCTGGCATCTGAAAAACGCCTCCTTTCATACTACTACTGATACAGAATCATCTGACCCGGTGATGTACTTTGAATAAGGTTTGTCAGAAAGGCAGATCATCGTCATCATCGGTCGGGAAGAACCCCTCGTCTTCCTGCATTCCGGAAGAAGCAGGCATATAACCGGAGGAACCCGGCGCACCGGACGGAGCTCCGCCCTCATTTCTCCGTGCGTCAGCGAAGTATACCTCATCAGCGACTACTTCTGTGACATAGTGTCGCTTTCCTTCATTATCATCCCAGCTTCTGTTTTGCAGGCTCCCGACAACAGCGATTCTCATTCCTTTGGTGAAATACTTCCCGCAAAATTCTGCCGTGCTCCGCCATGCAACGATGTTGAAGAAATCGGTCTGCTTCTCTTCACCAGGTTTGGCAAAGCGTCTGTCTACCGCCATAGTAAACGAACATTTCGGTATATTGCTTGTGGAAGTATACCTTAGTTCCGGATCTTTTGTGAGTCTGCCCATTAAAATGACCTTATTCATACGACCACCCTGTCTTACTTTTTAACAATCAGATATTTAATAATTCCATCCGTGATCTTGTAAATTCGCTCAAGTTCACGCGGGAATGAAGATTCTGCGCTGAAATTGACAAGTACATAATAACCTTCGGTCTTGTCAGCTATTTCATATGCGAGCTTCCTTTTACCCCATTCATCAATGCTCTCCAGCTGCGCAGACGTCTCAAGCAGACTCTTGAACTTCTCGACGAGAGCTTTTATATTCTCTTCACCAATATCAGGATCGATGATGAATATGGATTCATATTTGTTCATCATTGACATTCACCTCCTTCTGGACTGAACGGCCCTGCATCCGTGTGCAGAGCAAGGATTCTGAATTGTTATTCTATCATAATGAAAAAGTATGTGCAAGTGTATGGAAAAAATGATCAGAAAAATTTGCTTATGCTGAAAAGAAGCAATAATATGGCTGCAGTTAAAAGAACATTTATTACCGTATCAACAGACAGCTTCAGATGCTTTTTCTCCACGGCCGGCATGCGTGTATTCTGCTTCCTGACAAGTCCGTGTTCCCTTATGTATTCATTGATGATATATTCTGCTTCCTTCAGTATACAGTCGTTCCTCGCCTTTGCCTTGCCCGGGGGCAGCTTTTCTGTCCTGCCGGCCGGCAGCCCGTCAGATTCTCCCTTAAGGATAAGAATTGCCTCTTCAATCAGATTTGAAGAAATATTCTTGATTACAACTATTCTCTTGGAATCACCTGCCACCATAATATCCTCCACAAACCGTTATTATTGTGAATAACGAATATGTCTATAGTTTGTGAGAAAAATACAGTTTTATTCAGCTTTATTCAGCAATTCGCCCGTGACTGCAAGGATCTGCAATTACAAAGCTGCTTTCGGAAAAATCACTATATAGCTTTTTTCCACGCTTTGGCCACCAAAACGGTCATATCGTCGAAGGGCTTGCCATCACAGCATTTCACAGCCTCTGCCATGATCGACTCAGCCACCTGTTGCGGGTTCAGGCTATCAAGCTGCTGTATGAACTTCAGCAGCACTCTGTCACCTGGTTCATCGCCTCCCATACTGTCGATGATCCCATCGGTCACCATTATAATCATATCTCCGCTGTCCATATTCTTGTGTGCCAGCTCCGCATCGACTCCTGGCAGGATGCCTGCCGGCAGTGTCGCCGCCCTGATTATTTCTACTCCGGACTCTCTCCTGATATACGTTGGTGCCGCGCCGATTTTTATAAATTCTACTTCTCCGCTGTGCATATCTATCATGGAAATATCCAGGGTGCATGTATTATCCCCTTCGGACTTCAACACAAGGACAGAGTTGATTAAACTCACTGCCATTTCCTTATCGAAACCGGATTCAAGGAAGTTTTCCAGCATAGTCACAGCAGCTTTGCTCTGGGCAGATGCACTGCTGCCGGAGCCCATGCCGTCGCTCAGGGCAAGAGTATATTTCCCGTTTCCGCTTTCGGTGAAAGTAAAGCTGTCCCCCGATACTTTACTGCCATATTTGGGTATTCTCGCAATTCCGGCAGTTATTTTCAGGTTCTCGGCTTCGATATACTTCAGCCGGCACTTGCCGTCAGTATACCTGCCGCAGCCTTCTCCGCTCCGTATCATCTTTCTTCCCACTGCTTCTGAAACAACCCTGCCGATAATTTCAGCGCACTTTCCCGATCCTCTGCAGGATGAATGCAAAAGGCTGATTTCATATTTTCCCCAAAGTCCTTTGTACACTATAACCTCTTCCGCGTTGATACCTTCACGCCGCAGTGCTTCAGTGACAGCTTCCTCCAGCGGGGCCATGAATATGATATCCGTATTTATTTCATCAGCTAGGCTTTTAATTACACGTGACATCCCTTCAAACTGCCGGCTGATCACAGCTCTGCTCTCGTCTATCCTGCTTTTCCATACCATGTCTACCTTGAAAAGCTCATACATATTATTTACTGTATTCACGAAGTCACTGATCCTTGGGCACTTTTCAACAAAATACACCGGTATGTCGTTTTCATCCACTCTTCCCTTCATTTCAAGGCTCTCGACAATCCTGAACATAACCTGGTATGTGTCGTAAAAACTGCGCTCCCAGCAATGCATGTTCAGGCTGCAGTCTCTGCAGATCCTGTCAGCGACCCTGTCAAACAGCACGTTTATATCATGTCTTTCAGACGGTATTTTGGTATTTGCGATTTCCCCAAATGTTTTGGAAAGTTCCATATATGCAGCTGCGAATTTTCTCAGCCTCTCTGCGGTAAGCTCTCTTACCCGCCGGAAATATCCATTCCTGTCCTCAATCAGTGCATTTCTCATAATAAACGGTGATGTCAGCCGGTCAGCCAGCTTTTCAGGCACAATGAAAAAGATGGCCGCTGCTGCCAGAACATCACGCAGATAAAGCATTGATTCGGCAGCGCCATTGAAATATATGGCCAGTACCATATTCCCCAGTATGAAACCCAGGGCAGCTCCTGCCCTGCCGATGTTCCCCAGTATGCCCGCAAGCATACCGCACAACGCATATGTGCCCGCAATAGACGGAGTAAACTCAGAAGATGCACTGATTATCAGTCCGGTCACGGCGCCGGTAGCAGCACCGGCACCTGCGCTGCATCTGTAGCTGAAAAAAAGGACCAGCACCACACACAGGATATTTCTCAATGAGAACCCCAGGACCTGAAAGGTCCCAAGTCCGGAAACAGCCAGTGCTGCCGTTATCCCTGCGCTGACCGCTTCCTCGCCGTCCAGAAGCGCTTTTTTTACCATGCCTGTCATAACAGGTATGGAAAACCTGAATATAACATAGAAAACAAAAGCAATAAACGAACAAAACAACGCTTTGAATACATCATACAGAAGCAGTCCGTGCAATAGTGCAAGAATGAACTGCGGAACCAGCACGGATAAAAAAGCTGCCAATGCCGCTTTTGCATTTATTTTTGAATTGCTGCCCCTAATCGGCAGTGACAACATAAAAAACAACAATATACAGCCTGTATTCAGATAGATCAGTTCCGGTGAACCATGGAGAACAGTTCCCAGTATTACAGCGGCAGCTGTCAGCAGTTTTGAAACTGCTGTACCGCAGGATGCGGCAAAAAAAACAGAACCCAGCGGGATTGTCCCGGATATTCCGCTTCCTGCTATCAGAAATGCTGAAGCCAGAATAATTAAATTGTTTTTCTGAAGAAAGATTTTGCTGATGAGCCGCGGCAGCAGCCCCGGCTTACTCATTTGTACCGTAACCGTTTTCATCCTTTGTCCCTCCCGCTATCAACGATTATAGCGGAGAGGCCGCGGATAATTTGTCGGTTTGTGGTAATATTTTCCAATAATTTTATGACACTGACTTACAAATTGATGTAAATTAAGCTTTCAGCCGGCTTTGGCAAAGCAAGGCCCGTACTGGTCATCGCCCATGCAGCATACTTTTATGGGATCAGGCGCCAAAATATGTCGATATCTTTATCACGAGTATAATATTTATCTGCCTTTTCCTGCTTCCCTGCCGGTTTTTGCCCTGTCGTCCTTCTGGCTGTTGTCCCTGTTTCTGATGTCATTTCCCTTGTTTTTTCCGGCGCCCGGGCCTTCTGTCTTCTTCTCAGCCTGCCTGTTTTTGCCCTTTTTATCATCCTGCAGCTGCTTATATAATTCTTCCCTAAGCTGTTTCCTTTCCTCTTTCAGTTTATCCCCTTGTTTTTCCAGCGTCTCCCTAACATCCTTCGGGCTCCTGCCGTCGTTTTTGCTGATGTCTTCGCTGTCTTTCCCCCGGGGATCTTTCTTTCCGGTATTATCTGTCCTTGCATTGCTCTTTTCTTGCTTATCTTTTGGTGTATTGCCGGGTTTCGGGCCGGTGTCCTTATCCTGAACGGCGGGCCTGCCGTAGCTGGCGCTGTCGGCAGTTCCGATGCTGTTTTTGCTTTTATTTGTGTCTTTATTGTTACTTACTTTACTGCTATTTCTGCCGGCTTTGATATCGGTACCGCTGTTTGGCCCGATCGCTTTGCCTTTTCCTGTGCCGCTGCTCTTATCTGCACTGTTTTCCGCCTTGCCGCTTCCTTCGATGTTGCCTGTCCGACTGTTATTTTTACCCTTATCCTGTTTTTCTTCTTCCCTGCCGATTTTGCTTTTTTCGTCCTGCGGTTCCGGCCTTTTATTCCTGGCTAGTTCCAGCAGATCCCTGACAGGCGCGTTCTTAAATTCATCAGGTTCGGCCTGCGGCATGTTCTGTATCGCATCCTCAATAAGAGCAAGCTTGCCCGGCGTTAGCCCAAGCGTTTTGGCGGCTTCTCTCTGCTCGAGGCTGGTCTGTCCGACAAGCACCTCTGACTTCACTTTCTCCTTTTCGAGCTCCTCAGCTGCCGCAGCTGCTACACTTTTCTTCAGCGAATCTGCCTTCTTCCTGTCTGTACTGGATACCGTTAACAGTACTGCGTTTTCTATTTTCATGCTCTGTTCTGATTCCGCGCTTTCCGCATTTGATGCGCCGCATCCCTTACTGTCGGCTGCCGCTTTCCCATCGCCGGGGTCCGTTATGGCCGTCACATCAGCAGTGCCGTTTCCAGTCTGTTCTACACCGGTATTCTGTGACTGCTCTACGCTGCCGGAAGGCTGTGATACCCCCTCATCAATATAAGTGTTTTCACTGCCGCAGCTCTGATTTTCTGACGCTGCATGGCTGCCTGGCCCCGCGTCCCGGGCAGGAGTCCTGAGATATCCCTGCTCCACAGCACTGTTAAGCAGCAGCATCACACCGCTGTCCAGCTTCATATGCCTGAAATTCCTGTCCTGTATCAGCCTGTCTCCGTCTTCGTTGAGGGCTTCGACCTCAATGATCCTGTCATATATATTGACTGTCAGTTCGATGCTTGGATTGATATCAAGGTCGATATAACTGTAAGGCGTAACATAACTGTATGCTCCGGCTCCAATTCCCAGCGCCAGCAGACATACTGCCGCAATGGACGTTATTTTCATGACCGTCTTTCTGCTTTTTCTTCCGGAAGGCTGGTCCAGATCGATCTCTTCACCGATCACCATTCCCGGCAGTGCCCTGATCCGTTTAAACAGGCCATCCTGTGTCAGTACAACCGCATATCTGCCTTTTATGTCCGCTATAATTCCTTTCATACTCCAGCCCTCCTTCCTAAAGTTTTATATAATCCCTGATATAGTAATAATCACCTATCGATATGACAACTATGGCTATTATATATTTTCGGAACCTTTCTATAAATTTTCGGGGTAGATGTGAAACTTCTTCCAGTTCCGCAACAGGTAAATATTTCTTTACCATAACACACCTTAGCATGTCCGGATGTGACAGAACAATACCGGCCAGTTCAGCGCATTGCTGCCTCGTTTTTCTGTGTTTCGGCGATACTCTGGCAAGATCCTGATATGTAATTCCCCAGTCCGAGAGTTCTTTCCCAAGTTCCTGCAGTTCAATTCTCCTGCACTCCGCTGCATCTCTGTCTGAAAAAGCACGAACCGCTTCGTCGCTGCTGAGATCATACTCCTCTTCACTGTCCTGTATACAGGCGTGCAATGATATGACATTACCGTGACGTTTTTCGGTCCGGTAATAGTCAATAAGCCTTCTCCTGATCACATTGCGGGAAAATGAAAAGAAGTTCCCCTTTGAACTGTCGAACGACCTTATAGCTTCCACGAATGCAATCATGGCAATGCTCAGTTCATCGTCGGTACCATATGTCAGATACCGGCCAGCCACTTTTTCCGCGCAAGACGCAATAAAAGGCCTGTACTCTTCGACAAACCTTCCGATTTCTTCCGTATTGTTACGGATATCAGATATTCTGGCATTTATCGCATCAAACTGCATGTATACCCCATTATTTATGGCTGTATTCCGCATAAAAATATATTCTCTGCGCTAAGGAAATTATAGCATAAACAAAGATGCTGCAGTATCTGTGACATCATATAGTAATCTTGCTGTAACAATCTGGTCAAATTACAGCAGAAATGCAGGACAGTGTTAACGCGAGGCAGTATTTTATGGAAGCTTTATATAAGATGATTTTTAAGAATGGACGTTATATGAATGGACGCAAAAAATAAAAACAGCAGATTGCTTGTCTGCTGTTTTTTTACTGAATCCAACTGTTTTACATCACTGTTCCATTTGCTTTCCCAGGAAACCTGCAGCAGACTGTGCCAGTTTTGCTTCGACTTCTCCCATTCTGCTGTTGGGGTCTGTCGACAGCATAATCACTGCTCCGATCGGGTCGCCTTCCGAAATTATCGGAGAAACAACCTGCGCGGCATATTTCCTTTCAGGCCCTTCATCAGCCAGTATGGATATGCTCTTATCTTCAGGCGATTTGACCACAAGAGTCGTTTTCTCCTCTATGACCTTTTCCACTTCCGGACTAATGGACTTTTCCAGGAATTCTTTTTTGGATGCACCTGACACTGCAATGATAGTATCCCGGTCAGCTATGCAGGTAATAAACCCGCTGGTTTTGTGCAGCGACTCCGCATATTGGGTCGCAAAATCGCCCAGTTCACCAATCGGAGAATACTTTTTAAGTATTACTTCACCTTCTTTGTCAGTGAATATTTCCAGAGGATCGCCTTCTCTTATTCTTAAGGTCCTGCGGATCTCCTTCGGTATTACTACCCTGCCGAGATCATCTATTCTCCTAACGATACCGGTTGCCTTCAATGTCGTTACCTCCTTATCTGATGAAATATTTCACATTGCTTTTTTAGTATTCATAGTTTATTGGTGTTTTATACATATAAGGTGAATTGTGAAAATTCTAAATATACGTGCAAAAAAAATAAAGGGCCGCCATTTAAGGCAGCCCCAGGCAATTTCACGATTACTTTATTGAATTGTAAAGATTATTATCCATAGTAATTTCGGTTTTCTCAGCCAGGTCGTTTATTCTTTGTTCATAGATAAAGTCAGAACCAAATTCAACATACTCTTTCGCGCATCTGAGGCTGGCAGGTTCACCCTCGGCGTATTTTTCCTCCAGCTTTATGATGTGGTAGCCATACTCTGTCGATACAGGCTTCTTTGTATACTCTCCGGGTTTAAGGGCAAACGCAGCTTCTTCGAATTCCTTAACCATTTTGCCTTTCCCGAAGAGATAATCACCGCCCCACTGGGCAGATCCGTCCTCTGAGTTCTCCTTTGCGAGAGTTGCAAAATCTTCTCCGGCATCGAGCTTGTCTATAAGTCCCTCGGCCTTTTTCAGCGCTTCATCCTTTTCTTCCTGCGTTGCATCTTTACTTACCTTGATCAGTATATGCTTTGCCCATACGGCTTCCTCTGCCCCGTACCTGTAAGAGGTGTCCTGCTTGTAAGCATCGGTGTTGTTTTTGTAATATTCTTCGATGTCGGCATCACTTATCTTGCTTACTTCCTGATTTTTGTAATCCTGGACAATAGTTGCCTGCATCTGCACATTCCTGAGATCATCCAGGGTAAAGCCGTATTGCTCTTTAACGGCTTTGTTTGCCTTGATTTTATTGCCATTGCCCATGCTGTCGATAATACTGTCTATGCTGTCGTCTATACTGGCCAGATCATCTTTTGTCAGCTTAATATTTGCTTCTTTGGCCTTTTTATACTGTATCTTCACGTTCTTCAGCTCATCGATAGCCTTTTTCTTTGCCACTTCTATGGCATCTTCACCGCCAATCTTAGTGGCCCAGAATGATTCCTCGGTAATATTGCTGTCTTCCAGCTGCGCATTGTAAAACATGTACTGCTTTTGCACTTCAAGGTAGTATTTGAATTCTCCCTCTGTGATCTTCTCTCCGTCGACAGTCGCCACGACTTTAGCAGCCGTACTGAAATATATCACCAGTCCGATGGCGATGATAACTATGACCGCCAAAGCTATGAGGCCATATCTGGCAAACAGCGGTAACCCTGTCCCATGCGCCGCCTGTGCGCCGCCGTAATTCTTTTTTTCTTTGTTGTTTTTCAAAGTTATCTCTCCTCATATTTGATATAAACTAAAGCTTCTTTCATTACGAAAGATAGTCATAAGATGCCATTTACATTATAATAAATAATCAGTCCGTATCATAGCTTTTTAAATCCTGTAATAAAATTTTAATATTCTCCAGGAGCCGGTCCCTTTGCCCGGCAGGTATCCTGTAGACCAGGCAGGGAGCTGCGCCTGCGCTGAACAGCAGCTGTCTTTTATACTTTGCGGCAGCTTTTGCGATTGCCTCGAATTTCAATTTTTTGGCATCCGCGACTGCAAAAATCACCGTATCATTCTTCTCCGTCACAGATGAAAACCCGAGGAAACGGGCCAGGGATTTTATATATGCAACAGCAATCAGGTTCCTGACAGGCTTCGGCATATCACCGAACCTGTCGGTAAGTTCATCCTCAATATCGATGACATCGTTCTCGTCACTGATGGATGCGATCTTCTTGTACATTTCGATTTTTCTGCTCTCAACATTAATGTAGGAATCATCTATATATGCATCAACATTCAGATCGATCGTTACCTCCGCCTCTTCCTTTTTCAGGGGCTCTCCTTTCAGCTCCCTGACTGCCTCGTCCAGAAGGCGGCAGTACATGTCATAACCCACTGCCTCCATGTGGCCGTGCTGTTCCGGTCCAAGAAGGTTCCCGGCACCGCGGATCTCCATATCCCGCATCGCTATCTTGAAGCCGGAGCCCAGTTCTGTAAATTCTTTTATCGCCTGGAGCCTTTTTTCCGCAACTTCAGTAATAATTTTGTCTTTCCTGTAAGTTATATATGCATATGCAAGCCTGTTGGAACGGCCTACCCGGCCCCTCAGCTGGTACAGCTGAGCCAGTCCCATCCTGTCGGCGTCCTCAACAATTATGGTATTGACATTGGGCATATCCAGCCCGGACTCAATTATTGTCGTGCATACAAGTATATCAAATTCACCTTTTATAAAGCTGAACATAATATCTTCAAGCTGTCTTTCATCCATCTGCCCGTGGGCGACCGCTACCCTGGCATCCGGAATCATTGCCTGTATTTCGGCTGCCTTCATATCAATTGACCGGACACGGTTGTACAGGTAAAACACCTGTCCCTGCCTTCCGATCTCCCTGATGATGGCATCCCTGATCACATCCCTGTTGTACTCCATTACATATGTCTGTACGGGATATCTCTCTTCCGGCGGATCTTCAATGATGCTGATATCCCTTATGCCTGTCAGCGACATGTGGAGAGTTCTTGGTATCGGTGTCGCTGTGAGAGTAAGCACATCCACTCCAGGCGCCATGTTTTTCAGCCGTTCCTTGTGTGCAACACCAAAGCGCTGCTCTTCATCTATTACCAGCAGGCCGAGGTCCCTGAACTGGATATCCTTCTGAAGGAGACGGTGAGTACCTATCAGCACATCAACATTGCCGGCTTTTACTTCCTTCAGGATACGTTTCTGTTCTGCCTGAGATTTAAAACGGCTCAGGACTTCTACTTTTACCGGAAAATCCCTCATCCTTTCAACAAAGCTGTTGTACTGCTGCTGGGCAAGGACCGTGGTGGGAACGAGATAAGCCACCTGTTTTCCGTCCATGGCCGCCTTAAAGACAGCCCGTATCGCCACCTCTGTCTTTCCATAGCCCACATCTCCGCAAAGCAGTCTGTCCATGACTTTCTCCGATTCCATATCCTGTTTTATCTCTTCTATACATTTGAGCTGGTCCTCCGTCTCCTCATACGGGAACTGCTCTTCGAACTGTCTCTGCCATACAGTATCCTTCGAGTATGCAAAACCTTTTACTGAGGCCCTTTGAGCATACAGCCTGATCAGTTCTGCCGCCAGCTTTTTAAGGGATTCCTTTACCTTAGCCTTGGTTTTGGCCCAGTCAGATCCTCCAAGCTTGCTGACCTTTGGTGTTTTGCCCTCCGATCCGATATATTTCTGTATGAGATCCATCTGGTTGGTGGGGATATATAAAAACGCGCCTTCCTGGTATCTTATCTTCAGATAATCCTTTTTGACGCCTTCAACAGTCAGTTTTTCAATACCGACATACTGCCCGATTCCATGAGTCTGGTGGACCACATAGTCTCCCACATCAAGCTCTGTAAAAAGACTGATCGGCCTTCCCTTGTATTTGCCGGTGCTCCTTGTACTTTTCCTTTTATCCCGGCCGAATACTTCCTTGTCACTTACTACAACAAAGCCGACAGACGGGTACTCAAAGCCCTTATTGAGACTGCCGTGGGTGATTATGACCTGACCGGGCATAATCGGCCGGCTGATCTGATCCATATATACAGATTCAATGCCTTTTTCCAGCAATGATTCTCTGAGGCGCTCTCCGCGGCCTCTGGTGCCCGAAAGCAGAATAATCCTGCTTTTTTCCTGCTTCCATGCCAGAAGGTTTTCCGCAAGTATATCGATGCTGCCCTGAAATGAACTTACGGTCCTGCATGGAATGCTGAAAGCCGGTGCCTCTGCAGAGGCAATGGCATCGGGATTTACTGAGTTGAGATATACTGTCCTGTTCTTTTTAAAAGTCCTGAATACTGTTTCATAGTCAAGATGCATATTGCTGCCCTGCGGAAGCAGGCTGCCTTTTTCGATGAGCGCCTTGCATATTTCTTCATGCTCAAGAAGCAGGTTTTCAAGACGCTGTTTCTGTCTGACCGGCTCGTCCATGAAAATGATCACGTCGTCCGGCGTATAATCCGCCAATGAACATGACTCATCAGCAATATAATGTATGTATCTGTCTACCCCGGGGAAGTACCAGGATTCATTGAAACGCTCCAGGTCTGTTTCTATCCTCTGTATCAGCGTATGGTTCTTTTTCCCTGACCTGGCGGCGTCATGTTCTATCGTCCTGACAATTTCTTCTTTTCGTTTTGCGTCATATATTAATTCCCGCGCGGGCAGTATCCTGACTTTTTCTGCTCTGCCCACAGACCGCTGTGTACTTGTATCAAACCATCTTACAGAATCTATTTCATCCCCGAAGAACTCTATCCTCACTGCATTTTCAGTGTCTATCGGGAATATGTCGATAATGCCGCCCCTTACTGCGAACTGGCCTTTTCTTTCGACAGACTCTGTCCTCTCATAGCCCGAAACCACCAGCCGTCGGATAAGCTCTCCCGGGTCCGTTCTGAGGCCGTTGTCTATAGTTATTACGTATTCCCTGAATATTTCAGGATTTATAAGCCTGTGAGACAATGCTTCAATTGACGTCACAACAAATCTGAAATCGCCGCGGCTGATCCTGTCAAGGGCAGTTATTCTCTGATAGACCGTATCATAGCTTTTTGCCTCTACATCGTAGAGCATTATTTCTTTAGTGGGGAAAAAGATCACATCATCGCCCGCAAAAAAGGCAAAATCCTCAAACAGCTTTCTGGCCTGCATCTCATTGAATGCGGCAAAAATTCCCTTATAACCGCAATGTGAAGAAATGGCAAACGCAATATGGGCCTTCTGTGATTCAGAAGGCCCTGTGATGCTGACAGATTCGGAATTAGTGCGGAGTATTTGAAGTATCCGCCTGTATTCTTCAAGTTCCAGCAGAGGTTCGATAAAATTAGTCATATATCTTCTTTGCCCTGTGAAAGCAACTGTCCTCCGTTATACCTGTTCATTGCGGCTTCAATCCTGCCTTCGGCAATCATTGCAGCCGCTTCGGCAGCCCTGTCGACAGCTTCTGATATAATTGCTGCTTCATCCTTACTGAACTTACCGAGTACGAAATCTGCCAAATCCCACCCTTCAGGAGCTTTTCCAATGCCGATCCTGATTCTCGGGAAATCTTCCGACTGAAGGTGGTATATCACCGACTTCATACCATTATGTGTCCCTGAGCTGCCTTTGGGACGGATCCTGATCGTGCCTGCCGGCAGATCCGTATCATCATATACTACTATGAGATTTCCCACCGGTATCCTGTAATATTCAACGATATCCCTTATACTCTCGCCGCTGAGGTTCATGAAGGTCTGGGGCTTCGCCAGCAGCACCCTGGTGCCGTTTATCATTCCTTCTCCCGTCAGCGCTTTATGTTTGAGTCTGTCTACTTTTATACCGAATTTATCCGATAGCCGGTCAACAGTCAGGAAACCGGCATTATGTCTGGTATTTTCGTACTTTCTGCCCGGGTTTCCCAGGCCTGCGATGACGACCAGATTTCCCAACTCAGCACCCCCACACGGCTCATCCATCTTTCTGTGAAAAAATCGTGCTGATGGAAATATCCCCATAAATTCTTTCAATCGCCTCCGCAAAAATTGCTGCAATGGACAATTGCGTGATCTTTCCGGTCGGCTTGCCCTGAGGCAGAGGTATCGTATTGAGAGTTACCAGTTCCTTCAGGCATGAATTCTCTATTCTCTCACAGGCAGGTCCTGAAAGAACGCCATGGGTACAACACGCATAAACCTCTTTCGCGCCCATTTCCATAAGTGCCTGTGCTCCGTTTGTGATGGTGCCTGCCGTATCGATAAGGTCATCGATAAGCACTACTCTCTTGTTTCTGACATCACCGACGACATTCATTACTTCGCTGACATTAGCCTTGGGTCTTCTTTTATCTATTATGGCTATCGGTATCTCCAGCCACTCGGCAAATTTCCTGGTACGGGTAACACTGCCCACATCAGGAGAAACTGCCACTACATCGCTGGTGTCTGTGAATTTTTCCTGGAAATACTTCGCCATCACCGGCACACCCATCAGATGGTCCACAGGTATGTCAAAAAAGCCCTGCAGCTGAGGTGTATGCAAATCCATGGTCAATACCCTGTCGGCTCCGGCAGTAGTTATAAGATTAGCAACCAGCTTTGCAGATATCGGATCTCTTGCCCTGGCCTTTCTGTCCTGGCGCGCATAGCCGAAGTAAGGCATAACAGCAGTTATTCTGCCGGCCGACGCTCTCTTGAGAGCATCTATCATAATCAGAAGTTCGACCAGGTTGTCGTTGACCGGTGCGCAGGTAGACTGGATTACGAAAACATCAGATCCCCTGACAACCTCACCTATGTTAACAGCTGATTCACCGTCACTGAACTTGCCGACAGTAGCCATACCGAGAGGCAGGCCGATTTTTTCGGAAATTTCTTCTGCCAGAGGTCTGTTTGAGTTACCGGCAAAAATTTTAATGTCCTTGCCATGCAGATTCATAACAATACTCCTTTGTATATTATGATGTTCAATACTCGATCCTGTTATTTAGTATGCACTCCAAATATATTAGCAATTTCTATCCGCAGTATCAAATCTTCATTGCCCGATTCTTTTCTCCAGAATCTGAGATATCCTCATGAGCTGATCCCGGTCATTCGCACCGAGCACCTCACAGCTGTCCGCAGTTTTGTAAACGCCGACTTTATATCCCTTCGAAAGCATTATTTCCAACGTATCTGTAAGATAGTACTCATGCTGATCGTTGTCGTTTCTGAGAAGGTCCAGTGTCTCCGCCAGCTCTCCGGCTGTAAACACGTACATTCCCGAGTTGATCTCATGGATGCTTTTTTCTGCTTCGCTTGCATCCCGTTGTTCGACTATTCTGACAAACTGTCCGTCAGCATCTCTTACAATACGGCCGTATCCGTACGGATCTTCGACATCGGCAGATATAACCACTGCATTCAGCTTTTCCTTTACCAGCTTATCAATTGCCTTCTTTATCGTTTCCGAAGTAATCAAAGGCGTATCACCATAAAGGATGAGGATATATCCTCCCTTATCGATATAGCTGCGGGCCATCTGCACAGCATGACCAGTTCCGAGCCGCTGTTCCTGCATCACGTACCCGACCCTGTCTCCCATGTATTCCATGACCTGTTCTGCTTTATGTCCTACTATGGCAACACATTTATCTATGCCGGCATTGCGTGCAGCATCATAGACCCATTCAATCATGGCTTTGCCGCAGACCTGATGCAGCACCTTTGCTTTATCAGATTTCATCCTTTTTCCCTCGCCTGCAGCGAGGATAAGTGCAGTTACGTTTTCCATAATATATGCGATTCCTTTCGAGTTTCGCATAATATTATTGCACTTTTTACCTTACATTTCAACGTCATTATGCATGAAAAGAATAAAAAAGACACTTCTTCGCAAAGTGCCTTTTAAATATTACTCCTGTGTTTCGGATTCAGTTGTTGTCATCGACAAATATTTATCGAGGATCGCCTTCTGAATTTTATCACGTGTGACAGCATTGATCGGGTGCGCTATATCCTTAAACTCCCCGTCAGGTGTTTTTCGGCTCGGCATTGCTATAAACATGCCATTCTGGCTCTCTATAACTTTGATATCATGAACCACAAATTCATTATCAAAAGTTACCGATACCACAGCTTTCATTTTGCCCTCAACGTCGATTTTCCTGATGCGGACATCCGTGATTTCCATTTAAGTACCACCTTCCTAAAATTACTGTAAATTATATATTCTATATATTTTAAATTTTTCCTTCTTATTGTCATATTTTTTTGATATATCTGGGATAAATGAGAAAAGTAATATTTGAGATGGCAGAAAAACCAGACTGCTGCTCATTTTCAGGCAGCAGTCCGTACTCATTATTCAGCTGTCACTATTTCGCCTGTTTCGTTGCTTGGCCTGATGTCGGCAACACCGGCCGTTTCGTCCACGCCATAGAGCGTCAGCAGTGAAAACCAGTCATCCACCAGTTTTCTGTCCGGTTTCGACGTCTGTATAAGCACGCCTGTTCCGACCACGTCGCAGTCAAATTCCCGCGCCAGCTCAAAAATCCCCTTGGCTGTTCCGCCGCCTTTCATAAAATCATCTATGAACAGCAGACGTGAATGACGTTTTAGTGACCTGAGAGGAAGGACCATCGTCTGTATTTTTTTCGATGAGCCTGAAATGTAATTGATATTGACAGAAGCTCCGTCAGTTGCTTCGTTGTAATGGCGAACGATCAGCAAAGGCCTGTTGAGATACCTGGCTGTCATAAATGCAAGAGGTATGCCTTTTGTCTCCACAGTTATAACATATTCCGCTTCCCTGCTTCGGAAATAGCCGGCAAATACTTTTGCTATTTCGGATACTATCCCGGGATCATATATTATATCCAGCATGTACAAATAACCGCCGGGCAATATCCTTTCCTTTTTTGACAACTCAGCGCTCAGATCCTTTGCCAGCTTTAAAACGGCATCATCCGATAACAGGGGAACAAACCTCACACCCCCTGATGCACCGGTTATTGTTTCAATCATACCGGTTCCCGTCTTTTCCAGTGAACTTCTTATTATATCAATATCCTCGCTTACCGAAGATTTCGCGCAGTTCAGCATTTCAGCAAAATAGCCAAGGGTAAAAACCTTTCCCGGCGATTCACACAAAATCCTCTGGAGCAGCGATATCCTTTCATTTCTTTGAAGCTTTTCCATATAACCACTCACTTCCGGAGACAAATTCCTTCTATGGGACAGTCCTTACTTTTATTCATTTTCAATAATACAATAATCCGAATGATTTAACAATATATTTGAGAAATGTTCGTGTTTTATTTGAATTTAATGGATGAAGTGGGTATCATTTGCCCACCGCAGTACCAATACCCATGCTAATATGCATAAAATTAGAAGTAGATGAAAACAATACACAAAATACATATATCATAATCAAAACTTGCGGCATATTATATCAGATAGTTGTCAATGCTTACGATATACGATGTCTGTTTTACTTTTACAGTTATTTGTTGTATGATTTATTTATCGATAAATTATTTGTCAGGGAGTGTTATAATGCAGACTGACGGACTTTTAAACTCTGATAAAATAAAGAGGGTACATTTCACCGGCATTGGCGGCATAAGCATGAGCGGGCTTGCTGAAATTCTTGCTGACAGCGGATACATAGTAACCGGATCGGATATGGCTCCCTCCTCAAATATACAAAGACTTGAAAAAATGGGTATAAAGACATATATCGGGCACAGTGCTGAAAATGTGAAAGGAGCAGATCTGCTGGTATATACGGCAGCTGTAAAGCGCGACAATCCCGAACTCATCGCCGCTGCGCAGGCAGGCATCCCCTGTATCGACAGGGCTGCCCTGCTTGGACAGATCATGAAAAAATACCCCTGGGGTGTCGCTGTATCAGGCACTCACGGAAAAACCACGACAACATCGATGATATCCATGATCATGCTTGAGCAGGGGCTTGATCCTACCATCCACATAGGCGGCAAACTTGACGCCATCGGGGGAACAACCAGGATCGGAAAAAGCGGTTACTTTATCGCCGAGGCCTGTGAATATACGGGAAGCTTCCTAAAGCTGCACCCCCGCATCGCGGTTATTCTTAACATAGATTTCGATCATGCAGACTATTACAAAACTATTGAAGATGTAAAAAAAGCGTTCCACGATTTTGCAAAACTTGTGCCGGAAAACGGACATATAGTAGTCAACGGGGACGACAAGGCTGCCGTCGGTATACTGGATGATGTCAGCTGCAGCGTAACAACCTACGGTATAAAAAGCGGCCGGTACACCTGGAGTGCTGCCGACATCACATTCAACGACAAAGGCTGCGCTTCTTATACACTTATGTATAAGGATGAACCGGTATGTGAAATAAAACTCAATGTACCCGGGATTCATAATGTAAGCAACTCGCTGGCAGCAATCGCCGCATGCAGTCTTGCGGGCTGCAGCCCTGCCTGTGCGGCAAGGGCCTTGCTGAAATTCGGCGGGACGCACAGAAGATTCGAAATAAAAGGCGTCAGCGATGGTGTCACTGTTATTGACGACTATGCCCACCATCCCAGGGAGATCGCAGCAACGCTGAAGGCTGCAGAAAAATATGACCACTCGCGGATCTGGTGTGTATTCCAGCCCCATACCTATTCAAGAACCAAGTGCCTGATGGATGAGTTTGCCGTATCATTCGGCGATGCCGATTTTGTCATATTGACCGATATATACGCCGCCCGCGAGAAAGATACCGGAGAAGTCAATTCATCAATGCTGGCGGCCAAAATAGCAATGACAGGCAAAAAGGCAGTATACATAAAAGATTTCTGCGACATAGTGGAATATCTTGACAAAAACGTTGAGTCAGGTGATCTTGTCATTACGATGGGCGCAGGAGACATATACAAAATAGGCGATATGTTTCTCGAATCCAGGAAAAAGCTGGCTGTAAGCTGACGGCAAATACAAAGCGATACTTCGGGGACGCATTACCTTCCGGATTCAGCACTGCGCAAATGCAGTACTCTGAGATTTGCGATGAGACTTGCGGAACATAAGATACAGGAAATATACCATGTCTGCTGACTTGAGCAGCGGACTGAAAACATCCGGCTTATGGCTGAAAGCATCCGATGCATGGCTGAAAACAGGAGACCCGCATGTATGCAGGGTCTCCTTTATGTTTTGCACTGTTCTTTATTCTTACTGCTATTTAGCCAATTTTTGACCGGCTATTCAGCTATTTTTTGACTGAAGTCATGGCAAAACGGATTTCCCCCTCAGCAGCGGTCTTATCATCCACTGTCGCTTTGACCTTTGCCTTGACGATCCCCAGTTTCGATGAAAGTATCTCGGCTTCCAGGCGCAGCGTATCTCCCGGCAATACCTGCTTTTTGAATTTCATTGCGTCAATACTCGCAAACACGCCAAGCTTTGCCTCGCCGTCATTCCCGCCGGCCTGCGCGGCCTCTGCGTTGACGGCTATGCCCGCAGTCTGCGCCAGTGCCTCAACTATCAATACACCCGGCATGATCGGGTAATCCGGGAAATGTCCCTGGAAAAACGGTTCGTTGGCCGTCACATTTTTAATGCCAACGGCTCTCTTTCCCGGTTCCAGCTCAACGATCTTATCCACCAGCAGGAAAGGATACCTGTGGGGTATAATTTTTCTGATGTCAAGATTTGTCAGCATTTGTACACCTCATTCATTGTATTTGTTAAGGCACGGCCGTATCGGCAGCAAGGTGTCACTCAGCCGTACCGCAGTTCATTTCAAGCTCCTTGCAGCCCTTTACCAGTCCCGGCAGTATTTTCTCCATAAAATACTTTGCACTGACAAGGTCAGACTCTGCCAGCTTTGATACAATTAAATGAAATTTCTCCACAAAAGGATGCAGGTTATTCAGTCTTACCTCATTGACACATTCCATAATGGCATCAATATGATCAGCACATCTGAGTATTTTGCCCTCCAGCGTATCATCCTTGCCATCAAAAAGTATTTGCCTGTAAATGCTTTTATACGGTTCTTCCATGCTCATGAGCAGGTTTTCCTCCACGATCTCCCTCTCCAGGAGGCTGAGCATATCTCTCAGTTGTTCGTTTTTATGCTTTACCGTGCTGATAATATCGCCTGTCATTGCTTCCACGACATCGTGGTTGAGCAGTTTTTTGAACAATCTGCTCCAGTCAATGGTCTGCCCGTTCTGCTCTTCAATGAGCGCCAGCATCTGGCCTATCTGCGCCACAAAGAAGGAATGCTCACTGACAGTAGCCCGCTGATGCATAAAATCCGTGGACCAGCGTCCCATATTATTCAGTTTCCTTACAGTCATCAGGTATTTATCCAGTCCCATGACATCCTCCATAGGCGGAGCAACGTACCCAAATACCGTCTGAAAGACTGATAGCTGCCCGGCCTGCCTGAATGTGTGAATTATCCGAAAATGAGTGACATTCCTCTGTCCCAGGGGAATACGCTCTTTGGAGGAGTGTCACCATACTTTTTTGTATGATATTACTGTATATTTTATTATAACAGACGGATATATGCAAACACAGCCGGAAATACGCAACCGCAAATACCGGCCGGGAATTGGTACGGAGCCGTTGTGGTATAATTAAGAAGTGATTTTATGGCAAATAAGCCATAGTTTTATCTTAAACAGGCATATACGGGAGAATTGCAGATGAAAATACTAAGACATATTGGAGACTTGCTGCTGAAAAACAAACTCAGGTATGTATCCGGCGTTATTTTCCTTATGTGTGTGGATGCGCTGCAGCTAATACTGCCCAAAATACTCGGCAAAGCCACCGATCACCTGGAGGCCGGGACCCTTTCCATACGGAAGCTGGCACATTACGCAGCGGCAGTAGCACTTATAGCTGTCGGAATAGCATTATTCCGGTTTTTATTCAGGTACACGCTGTACGGTGTAGCCAGGTCCCTTGAATTTTCTTTCAGGAACAGGCTTTATGCCCATCTGCAGAAACTGTCGGCCAACTATTTCAATACCCACAAAACCGGCGATATTATGGCGCATGCCACAAATGACATGAACAATGTCACATCAGCAGCCGGCCAGGGAGTTATTTTTGCAGTGGACTGCCTGCTTATCCCCGTTGTATCCCTGGTAATGATGTGGCATACAGGCGGTTCCCGGCTGACCGCCGCAAGCTTTGCACCCCTTTTGCTGCTCCTGGTCGTTGTATTATTCTTTATGAAAATAATGCAAAATTCAGTGCAAAAGCAGCAGGAGGCGTTCTCCACCCTGACGGAAACAGCCAGGGAAAACTTTTCCGGCATCAGGGTCATCAAGTCATTTGTCCAGGAGCAGCAGGAAATCCGGCGCTTCGAGCAGGCAAACGAGGCCAACAGGCGCGCGAATCTCAGATTTATCAGGCTGATGAGCATGATGTTCCCCAGCGTTACACTGGTATCATCACTTTCCTTCGTTATTGCGCTCTGGTACGGGGGATCGCTGGTTATTGACAATGTTATTTCCCTTGGGGACTTTGTCGCATTCAACAGTTATCTCAGCATGCTGGTATGGCCCATTACGGCAATCGGCTGGGTCGTCAATATATTTGAGCGCGGTTCGGTATCACTCGAACGCATAAATAAAATTCTGGATGAAAAACCTGAAATATATGACCGAACTGCAGATAATAATGCTGCAGAAAATAGTAATCGGAAAGGCAGCACTGCCGACAGTGCACAGAGTAATGAACCGCACAGTATCGAAGGCAGAATAGAATTCAGGAACCTGTCTTTTGCATACCCCGGCAGTCCGGAGCCGGTGCTGCGTGATATCAGCCTGACCATACCGAAGGGGAAAACCCTTGGGATAATCGGAAGGACAGGCAGCGGCAAGACGACACTGATTAATCTTATTTCCAGAATGCTTTCCGTACCCGAAGGCACTCTTTTCATAGACGGCAGAGATGTGAACGATATCCCGCTTGCTGTCCTGAGAAGCAGCATCAACTATGTTCCCCAGGATACATTCCTGTTTTCAGATTCCATCAGGAACAATATAGACTTTTACCGCGGTTACAGTATGGATGAAACAGAACAGGCGGCCAGGGCCGCGCATCTGTATGATGACGTCACGGGCTTTCCGGGAGGGTTCAATACCCTGGTGGGCGAAAGAGGTGTTACACTTTCCGGGGGCCAGAAGCAAAGGGTCGCGATAGCAAGGGCGATAATTGGTTCACCGGCTATACTGATACTGGATGACTGTCTTTCTGCGGTAGACGCAAAAACGGAAGTGAGCATACTGCGCGATCTGAAAGCGGTGATGAAGCAGCGCACCGGCATCATCATATCGCACAGAATATCAGCGGTCAAAGACGCGGACGAGATCATCGTCCTTGATGACGGAAAAATAGTCGAAAGGGGCACCCACACATCACTGATTGAACTTGGCGGATACTATCATGATCTGTATAACAGGCAGCTGCTGGCAGACGAAATAGAGGAGGCAGAATAACATGGCAGATGAAAACACAAAGGAAAATACCGGCTTTGAGGAAGAGGAAACAGACGTCAGGGCATATGACTCACGTCTAATGAAAAGACTGCTCAGATTCGCAGCGCCGTACTGGTATTTGTTCCTTGCGGCAGTCGTCCTTCTTTTCGCATCAACAGCGGCAGATCTGATCAGGCCGTACCTGATCGGCCTGACGATAGATGACTTCATCAAAAAAGGCGACACTCAGGCACTGAACAGGATGGGGATCTTTTTTCTCCTGCTGGTTATTGCCGGTTTTTTGTTCAACCTGATGCAAATCTATGTGCTCAGTTATGCAGGCCAGTCCATTATATACAACATCCGGCAGAAGCTCTTCTCCCATCTGCAGAAGATGCCCCTTTCCTACTTTGACAAAAATCCGGTTGGACGGCTTGTAACCCGCGTAACAAATGACACTGAAGCCCTGAACGATATGTATACCAACGTACTTGTCACACTTCTGAAAGATTTTGCGATCCTGGCGGGCACAATTGTGATAATGTTCAGGCTGAATGTGAAGCTGACTCTTGTTTCACTGGCCATAATGCCGGTGGTCGTTATACTGACCATCTTTTTCAGGGTCAGGATCAGAAAGGTTTACAGGAAAGTAAGGGTGGCACTGGCCAGGATCAATTCCGCCGTATCAGAAAATATCTCGGGCATGCGCATAATTCAGATGTTCAGTGCCGAAAAACAGAATTACAGCAAGTTCGAAGAAACCGGAAGGGAATACTACAAGGCTGCAATGAATGAAATAGTGACATTTGGTCTCTTCCGTCCGGCCATAGAAATGCTGTCCTCCTTTGCCCTCGCACTTCTGATGTGGTACGGCGGTAAGGATGTCCTTGAAGGCTCGGTACAGTTCGGCGTGCTTTACACTTTTATCAACTATATCAGCATGCTGTTCCAGCCTATCAATGATCTGGCCGAGAAATACAATATTCTGCAGTCTTCCATGGCAGCTGCGGAAAGGATTTTCCTCATACTTGACGCACCGGAGGAGGAAGATTCCGGAACGATCCGGGCAGGAAAAGGCATCAGGGGAGAAATAGAGTTTAAAAATGTCTGGTTTGCCTATAATGATGACGACTGGGTCCTCCGCGATGTCAGCTTCAGGGTCCCGGCAGGCAAAACAGTAGCCATCGTGGGGGCCACCGGTGCAGGCAAAACTTCGATCATCAGCCTCCTTGGCAGGCTATATGAAATACAGAAAGGCGAAATACTCATCGACGGCATCAACATCAAAGATATACGCAGAGACGATCTGCGCAGGCTGATCGGTGTCGTGCTGCAGGATGTTTTCCTGTTCAGCGGCAAACTGAAAGACAATATCAGGCTCAACGAGGAGAGCATCACCGATGAGAAAGTCCGGGAAGCTGCCAGGTATGTCAACGCCGACAGTTTCATCAGCAGGCTCCCCATGGGATATGATACAGAGGTAATGGAGCGCGGCTCAACATTTTCAGCGGGTCAGAGGCAGCTGCTTGCATTCGCCAGGGCACTTGCATTCGACCCTGCCATACTGGTACTGGACGAGGCGACATCAAATATAGACACCGAAACCGAACTCCTTATTCAGGACGCACTCAAAAAGCTGACAAGGGACCGTACTACCATCGTTATTGCCCACAGGCTTTCCACGATTCAGCATGCGGACAACATTATCGTACTTCACAGGGGAAAGGTCCGGGAATCAGGTACACATCAGGAACTTCTGGCCAAAAAAGGCATGTATTATTCGCTTTACCTGATGCAGTATCAGAAAGGTGAGACGTCAGCATCAGTATAAGGTACAGCTAATACATATACACCGCGGCTATAGGTATCTGGGTATAGTAAATGCAAACCATCATTGACATCTGTTTACATTTATGTTAGCATATATAAGAAGACATTTCGCATATGGCCGTGCGAAGTGTCTTCTTATATTTATTTTTCCATGTATGCAAAATTGATGAAAGGGAGATTAAAATGCAGAAAATTGTATTGTCTGAACGAATGTACAAAGTCCTGACCGATCATATCGCCCAGATCGAAAATGTGAAAGAACCCATAATAAAAGGCTTTTTTGCAAAGAACGCCGAGGCCGGGATGGAAAGCGAAACATTCTTCAGAGAATATACCGCCGAACTTGGTAAAAAACTCAAAAGCATGAAGACGAACAAAGACGGCATGGATACATGTCCATTCACAATAATAGGAAGTATAGTGCAGGTAAAGGATCTGGAAGATTCGGAAACCATGGACTGCCGTATAGTACTTCCTTTTACAGGAAAATCAGCTTCGGATATATTTACTGCTTCGTGTATGTCACCTATGGGAAGAGCGCTGCTTCTTCAGCCTGCAGGCAGCAAAATCACCGTACGGACACCTGCGGGACAGACTGGCTATGAGATTGTCAGTATCAGTACGGATGACCTGGATATGGGTGAAATAGAAATAAGTATACCTGACATAAATCCGCGTATCGCCCTGGCAGATGCATAGGGCAGTGCATCGTAAGTTAATGCGTAAGTACAGGAATAAGCGTATGAGAACAGGATAAGTCAGTGAATTATAATATACAGAAGAACCGAATAATTTACCTTTCAGAATTATCAGGAAACAGTCTGCAGAAATGCAAAGGCTCCCGGTCCGGTTAGGCAGGGAGCCTTTACTGTTCACATGAATTTCAGTTATTTTCATAATATAAATGATTCAATGTAACTGCTTCATATCAAAGCCCAGCAAAAGCCATAATACCGTACTATTGCAGCAGGAGGCCTGCTAAACTGTCCCTGATTATTTTTCTCCCGCTTCCGTAAATAGAAAAGCAGAACAATACATCCTCTATTCCTTCCTCATTTATCAGCTCTTTCGCGTCAAAGCCGGGACTTGTTTCATTGTTGAAACCCTTCGGGTCAATTACATATATCAGCGAATAATTATGTACAAGGAACGGTACAAGGCAGCTGCCATACGAGTCCTTAATTACCAGAAGCTTTCTCCCTCCGGGGTTGTCGGTATCTATCCTTTCGATACGCTGGTCTCCCCATGCAAAGCACGAATATTTGTAGGCGCCGAGGCTTTCAAAATCTGTGTTGATGATGCTGCTGACCTTATATGAATCATCCAGGTTGCCCATTTTATATAAAGTAAGCTGATGTCCCAGCCTGGGTATGTAGTAATCCAGCTGCTCTGGATTATTCCTGAGCCTTGCTGCCTCATGTGCCTGGTAAATCTGTGAATACAGTCCTCCCAGAAAAGGTTCGTATGTATATTTTACAAAGTCCGCATCAATGTCCCCCGGTTCCAGCCCCGATGCCTCACAAAAAGCCGTATAGGCGTAGTAGGCCCCCAGTGCGGTCCAGTGGACATCCGAACGAAAATAGATATTCTCATCCTTATGTTTCATAAGTTTGTCAAATACCCTTACTACTGTAACGCCATCAGCACTCCCGGCAATAATGTCTTCAGCCCTGCTTTGGTCATACCTGCCTGTACTGTACCTGGGAGACGCATAAAATGCAGCGCTTGTCGGCCCCGTGACCGAATACAGGTTAAGTTCAGGCATAAGTTCTGCAAAATCAGACAGAATTTTGCCAAACTGGTCGAGGTTGTAAGCTCCCGTCGGCATCATTATCCTGTCACCTGCAATTATCAGCGAGTTATTCTCGTTCGTATGATCTTTCTCAGTTCCATTGCCGCCTGCAGCATCTGTACCGTCCTCCTGCCCGGAAATAACCTGCCCGGCATCATGTCCCGGCTGTTGGTCGGCCATGCCCGTGCCGCCGGTATTTTCTGTCCTTACACCTTCATCCAAAGTTCGCCTGGCTTCTTCCCGCAGGTGCTGTCCGGCTCCCGGCAGCCGTCCGTCTCCCGGCTGAGCTTCGCCGGCATTTCCGTCAGCACCGGTCACTATATCATTTGAATACGGAACAGAGTTGTTATCTGAGCGATGCACGGCGTTTTCAGCTGCCGTTTCACCAGATGCCCGTTCTGACTGCTGATCGCTGTCCATAGCCGGGCCGCTGTATGCTCCGGTCACGGCATCGTCAGAGGCGCCCTGCTGTCCGCCGGCTGTCACAAATTCATCCACATCCACATTTGCCACGATTATTTCCTCATCGGGCACAATATCGATATACATAAGGTCCGAGTATGACTGAAAGCTCCTGATCGAAAAATCTCTCAGCAAAAAATTGTCCAGCAGGAAGTTTTCGTACTCGTCCATGAAATCACCGGAAAAATATTCTGAAAGGCTGAATTCCGGCTTTCTGCTGAGATACCTGTTTTCAAGCGGCGAAAAGCCGTCCGCGTCGGTAAACAGTGAACAGAAGCAAAGTATCGTCAGTGCTGCAGCAAAAGATATTATTACTGTTATCTGAGTTTTTTTCATGGTTATCACCCGTATTAAAATCTGAAATATATAAATGGGTTGTAGCTGTTGCTGACAATACTTGCCGCCGACAATACAAACACAGCCAATATGCATGCAGCAAAAGCAGCTGCACGTATTCCTTCGGGTATCTGAAGCGATTTGATCCTGTCCCTGATCCTGTCCGGTACGATACTCCCGGCCGGTATAGAACAAATAATGCACACAGCAATAAACGGAAGATAACTTACTGCGGGCAGAAGAACATCAGTTAATGAAAACACTGATCCGGCCAGTCCAAACATTACTCTGAGCGCTTCTATATTTCTGCCCGTATCTTCAAAGTAGAAGAAACCGAATCCGAAAACAACCAGTATGAACGAATAGGCAATCCTGAGAACTTTCGGCACCTTTTGCATGGCTTTGAGCAAAAATGTCTTTTCAATCACCAAAATAACTGCGAAATACAGTCCCCATATGACAAAATTCCAGCTGGCCCCGTGCCACAGTCCCGTCAGCATCCATACAATGAAAATGTTCCTGTACTGCAGCCTGCGGTTGCCTCCGAGAGGTATGTATACATAGTCTCTGAAAAACGAGCCAAGCGTTATATGCCAGCGTCGCCAGAATTCGGTTATGCTTTGCGACACATACGGATGATCAAAATTTTCCGGGAACGTGAATCCAAAGACTTTTCCAAGACCAATGGCCATATCTGAGTAACCAGAAAAATCAAAGTATATCTGGAATGTATAGCACAGCAGGCCAAACCACACTTCAGGCGCCGACATGCTCAGCAGGTCGCCGTCAAGATATTTGACCACAAGGGAACCCGCATAGTTTGCGATAAGAGTTTTTTTTGCCATGCCTGTCACGAACCTGACAATTCCTTCATAAACGCCCTGCAGAGTTGTCTTTCTCTCCTGCAGCTGACCTTCAATATCGGTATACCTTACAATGGGACCGGCCACCAGCTGCGGGAACATCGACACAAAAAGCAAAAAGTTAAGAAATGACTTTTGAACTTTGGCTTTCCCTCTGTAAACATCTATCGTATATGAAATGGTCTGCATCGTATAAAATGATATGCCTACCGGCAGCGCGATCCCCGGGTCCGGTATATGCAGTCCGAAAACCGCGTTCAGATTTTCAGCAAAAAAGCCGGCATATTTAAAGAAGCCCAGAAGTCCGAGATTCAAAACCAGCGAAATAATTACAAACAGCTTTCCCATGCCGGTGCTGCGGTATTTCCCCGCAAGGCCTCCACAGACATAGTCTGTTATGGAACTGATGACCAGCAGTATTACCCATACCGGCTCTCCCCAGGCGTAAAAGATCAGCGATGCCGCGACCAGTACGATATTCTTCGCTCTGATTCCCGGCGCAAAAAAATAGAACAGCAATGTTAACGGTAAAAACCTGAGCAAAAATACAAGGCTTGAGAATACCATGCTTCCTCCATGACAGATGCCGTCGCATGCATTGTGAAAGAACATTGATTTATCAGCTATGAAAAATAATACCACCGAAAGCGTTAATATACAATGATCAAATTTGCTTCTGGCATTCGGTTTATCAGGCAGCAGGGCAGGCGAATTATTTACGAAGCTGTAAAAATGTAGTATAAAAGGCTCCATGGTTTTTATTAAGATCCATAGATATCACTGCGATTAGTCCGGGTAATATGAAGCAGTCAAAAGCAGGCAATCAGGCCGCCGCGGACGGCTTTACAATAAGTCACAGTGCTCATGCACATCAGAATGGAACAGCGGGCTGCCCCGCTTTTGGAACAGCCCGCTGCAAACTATACCTGTTCGGGAAGATTATACCTGATCATGGTATCTCCGGCCGGGAAGGTTATCTCTGGTCGGAAATAGATGCATTATCATTGTCAACAGATAACTGTGCCAGGTCGTCATACGGCGGTCCGTCGGTAGTCCCTTCCAGAAGAACGATATCGAATTCATTGGGCGGCGTGCCCCATGAATTGCCCATAAATGTTGTGAATGCGCCGTCCACCAGGAATCCGCCTTTTGTATTGTAGACCACATTGTTGTTTATGGCGCCGGCCGTATTAGGATTGATATACATTCCGGTCCTCAGGGAGTAGAATGTATTTCCCTCAACAAGGATATCTGTGAGTCCTCCCTGTAATACGACGGCACGGTTCACGACCCAGTTATTCATCGGCAGCGGCTGTTCGGGCCCATAAATAGTGTTCCCGATGATTTTTACATTATCTGCTCCTATCTGGATGAATTCCTTTGCATAGGGCACATCACTGGTAATGGTCAGTCCCTGCACGGTTGCGCCGGTTCCGGTAACCAGGATCGCGATTTTATCCGCCTTCAGGATGATCTCGGCACCCGGTTCACCCAGCAGCGTCATCCCGGCTTTGTTGACATTTATCTGATCTGTAATTTCATAAGTACCTGCTGCGAGATGAACAGTTCCTCCGGGGGCTACTGCACTGATACCCTCTGTAATGGTTCCGAAGGGATGCGCAATGCTTCCGTCTCCTCCTGTGCTGCCTGCCTTTACACGGATGTTTTCAGGATCCACAACTTCATTTACGGCTATATCCAGCGCTTCCTGCAGTGATGCCACCGTCACATACCCCAGGTCAGGCCGGTTTGTCAGCAAGGATTGCAGTACTGTATCCTGTGCTGCCGTGCTCAGAGAATTAAAGCCGTCAAGATCCAGGCCAAGGGATGGATCGGTAATGGCTGTCCTTATCTGTGTAATATCCTGCGCGTTGTTTACGGCATCCAGCTGCGGGTCATTCGTTACCGCCTCTCCAACCTTCAGGATCATAATGGATGCGCTGACTCCGCCTCGAGTTCCGCCCAAAGAATTTGTGAGACCAGCTGTGCTATTTCTGCTTTCATAATTCCTCAGTGTTATTTGGTCACCTTGCGCAGCATTGATGATAACCATACCGGTAAAAGTGGTGCCATCATTAGTAGGTACCAAATCAGTGATGGTACCTGAGTACGTGCTTCCAGGCACCGGGTTATCATTCTGGAACAGTGTGAACTGACTTGGCGTATATGAAGAAATGGTATACCAGACTGCATAGATCCCGGCAGATTCAATGATAACAGGTGCCGTGTTTGCTTCATGGCTTATTCCCAGTAAAGCGCCATTTTTGTTAAACACAACGGGAGCAGATAATTCGACTGTCTGATTTTCTGTGCTGTAGACATACGCATACGGATAACCGGCAGGAGGAGTGGGAGGAGTCGGAGTATCCGAATAGGTGATTACAAGCTTAGGAAAATATGGTTCGTATACGATATTATTAGTTCCAAACTGGACCAGACTTACCCCATCCGGATTCGTCAGTGCAATTCCGTAATTCGGGTATGTTCCGTTGAGCCACTGATTCACAAGCTCAGTAATATCAATACTTACGATCGTATACAGGTCCGATACGCTGACGTCGGTCTGCGAAGCTGTGGCTGTAAATGGCGGAACAGTGTCATAAGTTACGGTCGAGATATCAAAAAGGCTGGTTACTCTGTTTACGACGACAGGGCTGGGATCCGTACCTGTTTTTACAATCACGGATAGCTGCAGTACTGCACTGTCGACCTGTGTCACGGGCACAGATGACAGATCAATTTCCATCAGTCCTATACAGTTCAGGAATGCTGACGGATCATAACCCACATACATAAGCGGGTAAAAAGAGAAATTTTGTGCCGGCTGAGCAGAAGACACAAAAGTAGTATCGGGAATTCCTACCGATACTGTCGGCATAAATAGTCACATCCTTTCTTTCTGCTGAAGAGAATTAATAAAAAAGTACTACGGAACAGCGAAAAGCGCCTGTATCACACGTTCAGTGCATTCTTCGCATTCCGTCCGTACATCTTATTCACCGGCCGGTATGATGTTGCCTGTCTTGCGGTCAGCCTCACCTGACTGTGTCCTGCAGCCAATCTGTTGAGCTGCGTTCTGCCGCTTTGCCATCGAACCTTGTCCTCTCACCTTTCCATTGAGTCTTGTCCTGTCATCCCGTCAATGGACCTTATCCCGCCCATTTCCAGCCGGTCCCGTCCATGCCGCCCCGCCGCCGGGCCGGGCATTGTCATGTCACCATTACACAAAGCATACACCACGGTTCCCGTCTCAAATACGGCAAATGTAACATTACATAATCAGTTTGCATATTATTATATCAAGAGCCTTACGCAATCTCCGGCACAAGGATTTGCAGCAAAGCATTCCAGGCGCGGGATGACAAGATGTGAGATTCATTTACACCACAGGAGGGTATGCAAATGAGCAAAGCGTTGATTACAGGAATCACCGGGCAGGATGGTTCTTACCTGGCGGAGTTTCTGCTGGAAAAAGGCTATGAGGTCCATGGCCTTATCAGAAGAAGCAGCACGGACAATACAGAAAGGATCAGGCACCTGCTTGACGGGCCAAAAAAAGTGGTTTTGCATTATGGCGATCTGACCGATGCATTCAGTCTGAGCAGACTGCTGTACAGGATCGAACCCGCTGAAGTGTATAACCTGGCGGCACAAAGCCACGTTAAGGTTTCCTTCGATGTGCCGGAATTTACGGCAGACGCCAATGCCGTAGGTACCGTCAGGCTGCTGGAAAGCATCAGAGAAGTAAACCCCGGTATAAAATTTTACCAGGCTTCTTCCAGCGAATTATTCGGGAAAGTACAGGAAATACCGCAGAATGAAAATACACCGTTTTACCCCAGGAGCCCCTATGCGGTGAGTAAGCTGTACGCATACTGGATAACGGTGAATTACAGAGAGGCCTACGGTCTTTTTGCCTGCAACGGGATACTTTTCAACCATGAATCTCCCAGGAGAGGCAAAAACTTTGTTACCCGCAAAATCACAACCGGAATAGCAGATATCCTCAGCGGGCAGAAACAATATATATGTCTCGGCAACCTGGATGCAAAAAGAGACTGGGGATATGCAGGAGATTACGTTGAAGCCATGTGGCTGATCCTCCGGCAAGACAAACCCGACGATTATGTTGTTGCAACGGGCGAAACGCATACAGTTAGGGAATTTTGCGAACTGGCATTCAGGAATATCGGGATTAGCCTTACCTGGATCGGTGAGGGCATAAATGAAAAAGGTGTCGATAAAGACACCGGCAGGGAACTGGTAAAGGTCAGCAGTGAGTTTTTCAGGCCTGCAGAAGTGGACCTGCTGCTGGGTGATCCGACAAAGGCAAAGAACAAGCTGGGATGGAAACCCAGGGTATCCTTTGAGGAGCTTGTCGCCATGATGGTGAAAAGTGATATCCAGGCCGCAGGCATAAAATTCGATTAAGGGGGTTTGCCATATGGAGAAAAACAGCAGGATATATGTAGCAGGGCATACCGGAATGGTCGGTTCAGCCATTGTAAGGTACCTTAAACAAAACGGGTATGAAAATATAATAAAAAGGACTCACCAGGAGCTGGACCTGACAGATCAGGCAAAGACCGAGAAGTTTTTTGAAGAGGAAAAACCGGAGTATGTCTTCCTGGCTGCCGCAAAGGTGGGAGGCATCCATGCGAACGATACGTATCCCGCGGATTTCATCATGGAGAATATGCTTATCGAATGCAACGTGATACACAGCGCATTTAAAAACAAAGTGAAAAAGCTGATGTTTCTGGGCAGTTCATGCATATATCCGAAGTTGTGTCCTCAGCCTATCATGGAAGAATACCTGCTCACAGGTCCGCTGGAGCCCACCAATGAAGCCTACGCCCTGGCAAAAATTTCAGGGATCAAAATGTGCCAGTCCTACAACAAACAATACGGCACCCGCTATATTTCAGTTATGCCCGCCAACCTGTACGGAATCAACGACAGGTTTGACGCTAATAACTCCCACGTGATCCCTGCCATGATCATAAAATTCCACAAAGCCAAAACCGAGAACCTGCCGTTTGTTGAATTGTGGGGAACCGGCAAGCCCCTGCGGGAATTTCTCTATGTGGATGACATGGCGGAAGCATGCCTGTACCTGATGCAGAATTATGAAAGCAGCGAACTGGTGAATATAGGTTCCGGAAAGGAAATCAGTATAAGGGAACTGGCCGAGATCATCCGGGATGTCACAGGTTATCAGGGAGAGATAGTATTCAACACCGAGAAACCCGACGGAACTCCAAGGAGAGTTCTGGATAACTCCAGGATCTCTGCAACCGGCTGGAAGCCGAAAATGGATATACGTGAAGGGATCCGGAGAGAATATGAATATTACGTCAACATGCTGAAAAAAAATACCCAGGAGCAACTTAAGGTATAAATGTTCATCCGTCTGGACTTTATCAGCCGGCAGTTCAGGCAGGAGTGCTTCTTAACAAAACAGGACAGGAGGATACGGAACAATCCCCCTGCCTTTTTTGGGGAGGCGCTCATTTTATTCGTCAAACAGTTGCCTGATAACGTCCATTTGAGCCTGAAGCAGCGCTTCCGATTTAGTTTTGAAGGTATACAATTCATTTTTGAGCTGCTCATGTTTTGCCTGGATCCTGCGTGCTTCTTCATATGCTTCATTTATTATTTTCTGTGCTTTTGCCTCTGCGTCATCCACTATGGTTTTTGCTTTGTCGCATGCATTTGTCTTGACCTGCTCTGCTGTATGCTGTGCGACCAGGATGGAGTGCTGCAGAGATTCCTCAAGTACCTTGTAATGCTGCACTGTCTCATTCAGGCTGGATATCTGGCATTTCAGCTCATGTATGCTGTTACTCATCTCCGTATAATCTTCAATAATTTTTGCAATCATGTTGTCTACCTGTCTTTTGCTGTATCCTTCAAAAATCGTTCTTTTGATTGCGAGGTGGCTTAAATCTGCAGCAGAATAATTCACAAAACCATCTCCCACGAAAATTCATGATACAATATTCTATTCAGCATCCCGCCTGGTTGACTCATTTTTTTGGCGACTTTGCCGCAGCTCCCGGGGTTAATGTTCCGAAAGGAGAAATGTCCCTGTCCTTTGCCTGTATCTGAAAACGGGAAAAATCCCGTGTGGCAATCATGTCGCAAACATCCCTGTACCACATAAAGCTGCTGATGTAGGCATAAAATCTGGCTCTTTCCAGATATGCGGGAGAAATCGGATAGTATTTCTGCACCCGCAAGATGAAGTTTTCTCCGAGATGATCGAGGAGCATTCCAATATCATAAGCCGGATCACCGATGCCCGCATTGCTGAATCCAATGATGCCGGTGATTTTCCGGGACGTTTTGTCAAACAGGATATGACATGGTGTTAGGTCTCCGTGTATAACCGAAGGCCTGAATTTAAAAAAATCCTCATTGTCAATGGCCGGCTGGATAATCTGGCGCAGGTACTCTTTTACGTATTCTGTACAGTAGGGGAATATCTTTCTCTGTATCGTCTCAAGTTCGGTCAGCCATTCTTCCCTCGTCCGGTTCATTTGGGATTTTTCAATATTTGCATATTCGGCTTTTGTTGCAGGAATAGTGTGCAGCTGCTTCAGAAATGCCGCAATTTGCATAGCAATTGAATCCTGCGCATACTGATTCATTTTCAGCAGAACATTCCGGTATAAGGACGTGCCCTTTATATAACCGCGGCGGGAAATGTTCGGGGCAATCAGTTCCACATCCGGCAGCGGCGTTGCAACAAAATTCCGGATGAAGCGGAGCACGTCCGCTTCGTTTCTCAGGTAGACAGCACTCCAGTCATACCTGGCAAATTTGAAAACTGTCTCATTATTTACAACCGCAATATCGCTGTATGTCCCGTCAGTTTTGTTGAATTCTATTTTTGACAGATCCATCTGGGGATATCTGTTCTTTATCAGTTCCATGTATTTTAGCTCATTATTGTTCAAGATTATTCCCCCTTTCCCTTTTGAAACATAAATCAGTACAGCAGCTTAATGTTGGTCTCAGGCCAGTCTTTAAGCCGCATCACAGTATTGGACAGGCTTGAATAACCGTTGCCGATAAAAAAATCACATTGTGCGGCCAGGTATGTGTCTTTAATGACTTCAATGGTGTCCCTGATCAGTTCTACACCTTTATGCCTTTTATTCGGGAAATCCTGCAGATAAGTAGGTATCCGCTGCTTGAGAGGCCGTTTCTTGCTGTCGGTATATAAAAGCATGCCGTTGATGCCGTATATCTTCTTATATTCCCTGAGTATTTTCCTGGAGTCAGTTATCAGGAAAACGTGTCTTATATTATACTGTGAAATAAACTGCCAGATATGCGTCTTGTAAAATTCGTTCAGATCGTATACCTGCGCCACTTCATGCACAATGGCATTCGATTTGCAGTGGATGCCGAGTATTGGTTTTTCATCCCTGAAATCAGGGTTGGTGTTGATATATTTCTGGATCTCGCGCTTCACTTCAGGCTTCAGCTTCAGATATTTGTCAAAAAGACACCGGTAAACCTGGCATGGTGTTTTCCCGTAAGACCAGTGATCCCTGTTCGCCCATAACAATATGGAGCTTAGCGGATAATAGATGTCACTGACAACAATATTTGCGTCACTTCTCATCAGACTTTTCAGATCCCGGTTTTCCATTCTGTACCTGTCACTGTCTTCTGCGAGTATATTTCCGGAATTCCATACAGGCGGATAAAAAGAATATCCCTCACGGACTATTTCATGGACCGTAACATCGGACACCGGTTCAAAAAAAAGTTCAAATGCATTTGACGTGATGGACGCGGAATACAGGCTTTCCATGCCCCAGTACACCACCGGTGTCCGGTTTGTCAATTCTGCGGCAAGAAGCTGGCACATAACATGGTCAACGTCGGTCCAAATGCTTTTACCCAATGATTTTATCAGTAAATATCGATTTGTCTGCATACGTATTCACACCTCCGTACAATTCAGGATATTCTGCTTTGTGGTGGACCTTCTCATATTTTCTTCTCCTCCTGTCAGCTTTGACGCGTTTCTTTGCCAGCTTCATTTCATGCTTCAGGTCTCTGTAAAAAAGGACCATATTGTTGTCCGGCCAGTCTTTCAGCCGTTTTACGGTGTATGATACATTGGAATAACCATTGCCTATGAAAAAATCACATTTGGCACCCAGGTAAGTGTCCTTGATTATTTCTATGCCTTTGCGCCTTCTTTCAGAATAGCCGGTAAGGTGGGGAGCGTTCTCCGTATCATTGATCTGTCCCCTCTTGCAGTCGGTATAGACAACCATATTTCCGTACCGCTTTTTAAAATCATCGAGGATTTCCTGGCAATCTGTAAGCAGCAGGATCTTTTTGATCCCATAGCGGCCGACAAATCTCTTAATCGTTTGATGATATTTTTTGTTCAGGTGAGACAGGTTTTCCACTTCCTTAACTTTGTCGCCGCCCCTGATATGGGCTCCCAGCAACGGTCCCGGGCCCTTCATGTTTTCGTTGTAAAACTTCTCTATCTCCTCCTGGATATCCGGCCTGAGCCTGATATACTTGTCAAACAGGCAGCGGTATATCTGGTGTGCAGTCATTCCATATGCCCAGTGGGTCTTGGGAATGAACTGTATTATGGGGCGTACAAAATAATGCGTGTCGCTGACCACCACGTTGGCGTCGCTGAGCATCATATCGCCGATATCGCGGTATGTCCAGGCCACTTTATCCAGATCCTCCACCGTAAGGTTTTTGCTGTTCCATATGGGAGGGTAGTAGGTGTAATCGGGTCTGATCAAATCTTCCACCGTATAGCCGGATACAGGTTCAAAATATAATTCAAAAGCATTCCCTTTAAAGGATTCCGAATATAAGCTGTTTGATCCCCAATAGACGACAGGGATCCGGCCGGCCACTTCAGCGGCCAGCAGCTGGCCCATCACATGATCCACATCGGACCAGAAACCGCAGCCCCAGCTTTTGATCAGCAGGAACCGGTTATTCGTCAAATTCACCACCCCCAATGTGCAGCTTTTTTCTGATTTTGCCGCAAAGCTTTTCAATAAACTTTTTTAATGGATTCCATAATTTAAATTCCCTGGCTGTGATTATTTTTACGTTTATAGGGTATATTCGCTTCCGCCTCTGCCGGTAAAGAAGTTTGATATTTTCATCAGGCCAGTCCTTTATTCTTGATATCGCCCGTGACAGGCCGGAAAAATCGTTTCCGATAAAAAAGTCACATTCAGCTGCAAGACAGGCATCTTTAATCGTCTCTACCCCCCGCCTTCTTTTTATCATGGGATTTTCCATTTTATACGACGGTTCATCGATGGTAAGACGCCTGCAGTCCGTAAAAATAACCCTTTCGCCGTATATTTTCCGGTATTCTTCCAGCACTTCCTCACTGTCAGTGAGAAGGAATATTTTACGGATCGCATATTTGTTCAGCATTCTGCGGATCTCGGCATGATACTGTGTATTAGCCTTCAAAATTCTTCCTTTTCGTATAAAGCGATATTTTATTTTTTTGTTTCCGGACGGTTTTGCTCCATATTTTCTGCTGTTCCTGTACCAATAGTGCTCATCTGCAATGTCCTTTCTTTCATCAATAATCGTATCGTCTTCTTCTCTGCGGACATGGACAGCCAGAAGTGGGTGTCCGTCCCTGAGCCAGGACTGGTAGAATCCCTGCACCTCTGTAATAATGTCTCTTTTGATTTTTATATATTTTTTATAAAGATAACGGTAAATCTCTTCAGCGGTCATACCATATGCCTCATTTTCCTTCCTGATGAACGGAATGATTTCTGAGACTGCAAAATATACATCCCCGACAACAACATTGGCATCACTGCTTATAAGATCACCAATACTCCGGTACATCCAGGTATCTTTTATATTATCTTCCTCCAGCAAATTGTCTGCATCCCAAATCGGCGGATAAAAGGTATATCCGGGTTTTGCCAGGTCGAAAATGGTATAGTTCGAAACAGGTTCGAAATACAGTTCAAATCCGTTTGTATGAATGAATCCGTTATGCAGGCAATGGGTCGGCCAATAGATGACAGGGACGCGCTCAGTTATTTCAGCTATCAGGAGCTGTCCCAGCACATGCTCCAGATCAGGCCACAGCCTGTTGCTCCAGGTTTTTATCAAGAGGAATCTGTCACCCGACATAAAAGGTTCACCTCGCAATTTGTCCATTTAATACATCCCTTCAAGTTAATGTTATGTATACCTGTCGTTTTTTGTGCAAGGCTGAAGAAAATAAATGTCCGCATTATTTCAGCATGTTCTGTATCAGGCAGCCAGGTATCCATACAGATGTTATGGTTATTCATGTATTTACGGCGCAGATGTATTCACTCATAAGGTCTTAATTGCCGGGTGAACCGATTGATGCTTTGTTCCACTCAATGGTGCGGGCCAGGCCTTCCCTGAATGGTCTGAAAGGCGGCAGTGCAAACTCGTCCATGATTTTTGTAATGTCCAGTTTTACCAGCTTCGGCGATACTTTAATGTCATTCATCGCTTCATTGCAGGAAATTTCTCCGGATAACTCACTTCCTGTCAGCAGGCATATTTCTTCCGCAAGGGAACGGATGCTGATGCTGTCCTTTCCTCCCACGTTATATACAAAGTCTTTCCCATAGAGCATTATATAGAGAAGCATCAGTACGCAGTCGGCAATGTAGCAGAATGTCCTGATCTTGCTTCCGTCGTCCTGCATCACGATTTTTTTATCATAGAGTGCCTGCCGCATAAAATGGGCAAGTACCCTTTCGTCCTTCAGGCCTATACCGGGTCCATAGGTCATGGAGATCCGGGCGATTTTTGAATCGACTCCCTCGAAATTTCTGTAGGCAAAGCACAATGTTTCACCCATACGTTTTGACTCAGAATAGATCGCCCGTATATCCACAGGAGAACATAAGCCCGGAAAATCCTCCCTGGTCGGAACGTGGTCCGCATCGGGTTCGCCATATACTTCTGATGAGCTTAAAAACAGCATGACGGCACCGTCATTTTTCGCCTTTTTCAGCAGTCTTTCCGTAACGGTCGTATTCAGGTGAATGGTCTCCATGTAATTTCTAATGAATTTTTTAGGCTGGGCATAAGTTGCCCCATGGATAATATAGTCAGCCTTCACGCCGAAGCAATCACTTTCCGGCTTGTTCAGGTCCTCGGCACAAAATGAATAACGATCCCTGAAGATATCCTGAAGGTGGCTGCCGGGAGGGCTTTTGCTGACGGCAGCAATGTTTATCCCGGCATTTTTGACGACATTGGCAAGGTGAAGCATATATATCACATATGTGCCAATGAGTCCGTTAGCCCCCGTAATAAAAACTGTTTTGTCCCTCAAAGGTGTCAGATCAATTTTTTCAATATATTCAAGACAATCCTGTTCGATAATCCTGTCCATAGCCATCCTATCATCATCCTTTTACAAGATCTTCCGCTTCGGCAAAAATGTCATCAGCGGTGGGATAATACGCCTTTTCCAATACATCACTGGTAGGTGTGGGCGTATCAGGGCAGCACACCCTCCTGACCGGCCTTTTCAAATAATGGAATGCTTTTTCAGCTGCAATGGCAGCTATCTCTGCAGCAGCTCCGCCGGTTTTGCATCCAGTGTCCGTTATAAGAAGCCTGCCGGTTTTTGCGACGGATTCCAGCAGAATACCTTCATCGAAGGGTTTTAATGTCCTGGGATCCACAACCTCAGCAGATATGCCCGCATCCTGGAGTTTTTCAGCCGCCTTGAGAGCCTCGACGAGCATATAGGAAACCGCAACGATAGTGATATCATTTCCCTTCCTGCGGATAACACCCTTGCCAAAGGGAATTGAATAGAGCTCTTCGGGAACATGTCCTGTGGTCTTGTGCAGCCAGCGGTGTTCCACAAACAGGACCGGGCCATTATCGATAACTGAAGACACCATCAGCCCTTTGGCGTCGTAAGGAGTAGCCGGGGCCGCGATTTTCAGGCCTGGCACATTCATCAGCATTCCCTGGATACACTGCGAATGCTGTGCTCCGGATCCCCATCCCCTGGCGCTGATGGTCCTCACCACCATGGGAACCGTTACCTTTCCGCCAAACATGTAACACCACTTGGATGCATGATTGACCAACTGATCCAGTGAAAGCAGAAGAAAATCCATCCGCGCATGGATCAATACAGGGCGCAGGCCTGCCATGGCAGCTCCGGCCGCTATCCCTGTCAGCGAATTTTCCGCTATCGGGGTATCAAAGATCCGGTCTGCGCCATACTTCTCTTTAAGCCCCTTTGTAGTTCCAAAAACACCCGCAACATCATCCACGCCTTCTCCCATGATGAATACCCTCGGGTCCTTTTCAAGCGCCTGATCGAAGGCTTCATGCAGGGCTTCCCTGTATGAAATCACGCGATCGCCTGCAAGATCTCCTGTTATGAAAAAGTTATCAAGTTTTTCAACCTGAACTGTCGTCCACGGCATATAACATCCTCCTTTCGTTCCGGTCACGGGTACAGTTCTTCTCATGGGGACGGTTCTTCCGTTTGCACAGCCTCGGGTACAGTTCTTCTGTCTGTATATGCATGGGAATCTTCTTCCTGTTTGTCTGCTCAGCCAGCGACACGTTTTCCCATGGGGACAGTTCTTCTGTATGAACGAATTTGCCGAATTAGCAGGAATTTAACTCTGCATAGCTTCATCAACACATCGCAAAACGGCATTTTTCATCTGTTTCAGGAATTCCCCCGTTCCGGCAGAAGAACTGTCACTGCTTCCGGTGAACCGGATCTGCATCCTCTGAAGAACCGTCCCTGTGTCTGTCCTCATGTCCGGTCTGCATATACAAATTTAAGCAACTCGTCAGGCGAAGGTTTTGGAGAGTTCTGCGCAAACTGGAACGCTTCCTCGATCAGGTCATTTATCTCCTGATCGATGTTCCGTGCCAGCTCATCCGTCAGGACCCCCTCATTTTTAAGGAACTCCGAGAACCGCTTAATCGGGCATTTCGAAATCCAGTACTCATATTCTTCTCTGGGCCTGTAACCTTCCCCCACGTCATCTACTGTTCCTATATGTCCTTTCCACCTGTAGGTCAGGCACTCGATCAGTGTGGGACCTTCACCGTTCCGGCACCGGGCAATGGCTTTCTCAGCATAGTCTGAAACTTCCATTACGTCATTGCCGTCAATCTGATATGCAGGCATTCCATAACTCTGTGCCCATTTGCAAATGCTGCCGCCGGCCTGCCGTGCCGACTGGTGGGAGTTGATGGCATAAAAATTGTTTTCACATATATACACCACAGGCAGTTTTTTCAGTGAAGCAAAGTTCAGGCTTTCATGGAAAGTTCCCTCATCAGCGGCGCCATCGCCAAAAAACACCGCAGACACCCGGTCATTCTTAAGAAGCTTCGATGCCAGGGCCGTGCCTGTTCCCAGCGGGATACTGCCTCCGACAATGGCTGAAGAACCCAGTATCCCAACGTCCGGATCCACAAGATGCATCGATCCGCCTCTGCCATATGCACAACCGGTTTTTCTCAGGTACAATTCGGCAATCATCTTTTTTATGTCTCCGCCTTTTGCAATATATTGTGCATGACTGCGATGGGTACCAAAAATGTAATCATCCTTCCTGAGGTTTATACAAACGCCGGCTGCCACCGCTTCCTGCCCGATGGACAGGTGGATTGGAGTTTTGATTTCGTCAAATTTGTATTCATCGCTGATTCTTTGCTCGATCAGCCGGATAAGCTGCATAGTTCTGTATACTTCGATACATTTGCTTTTTTCCATATTCCATCGCCTCTTTCCGTTAATACAGGAGTTTGATCCTGTCATTCTTCCAATCCTTCAGTTCACTGATTCCCGCTGAAACATTGGAGTACCCGTTGCCGATAAAAAAGTCACATCGTGCAGCCAGCCACGTGTCCCGGATGATTTCAAGCCCTTTGAGCATGTTGTCCGGGTATTCCATATAGTGGACACCCGGCCCGTCCCTGTGGGCCCTTTTGCAGTCGGTATGGACCAAACGGCTGCCATACCTTTCCCTGTACTCTTCCAGGATTTCAATACCATCGGTCATCAAAAATATGCGGATGCCAGGATTCTCCTGCAAAACCTTTTCTATTTCCGGAACATATCGGCTGTTCAGCTCGTGCAGATGCCTCACTTCCACAATTTTGTCGCTGCTTCGGATATGGACCGCCAGAAAAGCTGAACCTTTCATATTCTCTTCATAAAAAGCATCAATGAACTCCCGGGTCTCTTTCCGGAGGCGGATATATTTGCAGATCAGCTGATAAAACAGTTCCCTGCGGTTCAGCCCATAGAACGGATGGCCTTCCGGTATCAGCGGAATGATGTTTTCAATGTCAATGTAGCTGTCCCGTACCCAGACGTCCGCTGCACAATCCACATGGTTATCCGCTTCCCGTCCGCCGTTTCCGGTGATCTGCGGACTGTCCGGAAGAATATTTTTACTATTCCACCGCTCCGGATAAAAAGAGAATTCATCCTTCGCCAGATCGTATGCATCGCAGTCCGATACCGGCAAAAAATACTGTCCGAACGCGTCAGATCCGTCTGATGCCGCATACAGACTGCCTTTGCCCCAGTACACGGCCGGGGTTCTCCGCATTAATTCTGCGCATAGCAGCTGAGTCAGCACATGATGCATTTCGTTCCAAAATCCCATTCCAATTTCTCTTATTAAAAGGTACCCGGCCATTTTCATACTTCCCCTTATGGCCCCGGTCAGAGAAGATCCTCATGGCCCTGCTCTTTTATTTTTTCCACAAGAATTTTCACCTTTTGGGATTTGTCCCTGGGACAAACCAGTACTTCGTCTTTCGTACCAACTACGATCATATTGTCAATGTCTATGGTGCAGATAGCGGCATCTTTCCCATAGATAACGGAATTTGTCGTATTTATGCCGATATGCCGTCCTCTTACCCGATTGCCGTCGGAATCAGGTTTCATGGTTTCAGCCAGGGCATCGATGCTGCCGATGTCATCCCAGTCAAAAGCTGCTCTCACCGCATACAGTGAAGATTTGCATTTTTCGAGCACTCCATTGTCGAAGGAAATACTCTGAAGTTCGTGATAAGCCTTATCCATAAGACTGGAAGCATCGTCCTCCCCTTTTTCCAATGCTTCGGAAAGCTTATGGTAATGTTCGGGAAGGTACTCTTCAATTTTCTGTATTATCGCATCCGTTTTTCCGGCCACGATCCCGCAATTCCACAGATAGTCCTCTGAACTGATAAGTTCTTTGGCTCTATCCTGATCAGGCTTCTCGATAAAATCCAGTACCGGAGATACTTTTTCATCGTCACCGGCTGCCGCTGCAACATGGATATAGCCATATCCGGTCGCAGGATAGGAAGGTTTTACTCCAATTATGACAAGGCCATCGATCTTTTCAGCAGTATCGAATGCCAGTCTCAAAGCCTCCGCATAGCTTTCAGTATCTCTTACATATCCGTCTGCAGGTACAAAGCACAGGACTCCTTCCTTATACCGTTTTTTCAGTAAAAGTGCTGTATAAGCAATACATGCGGCTGTGTTTTTCCTTTCCGGTTCCAGTATGATATTCCCCAGGGGGATGTATCCCCCGGCTGTCTTTTCTGTAATATCAGATAAAAGCCGGCTTGTTACAATAAAACATTGCTCTGGCCGAACCACATTACATAATCGCTTTATAGTCTGAACCAGCATGGAACTGTCATCATTCACGGTGATGAACTGCTTAGGGCTGGCTTCCTTTGAAAGAGGCCAAAGCCTTGTTCCTGAACCGCCTGCCATGAGTACCGTGTATCTTTGCATAACCTTGCACTCCTTAATCAACACATTCTTCGATCACTGAATTCATCATTGGCATTCGCCCGATCGGCGGGTTTGTCATTGGTTCTCATTTGCCCGTTGGTGTAATCCGGCAGCTGTTTATCATTTGTGCTCATTCAGCCGCTGGTTTTATCCGATAGCTGGCTGCTATTGATGCTTGTTCTCCGGTTTTGCAGCCGGTATTCATTCGATACCGGTTTGTCATTGGCAGCATTGAATCACTGGTTTATCTTTGGTAATTGGTACAGAACCGTGTACCTTTAAGGCACAAGCTATAATGTATATTATGTAAATTGAATACATAAGGTTCCTGCAAAATCCCTTGTCAATAGACTTATGAGGATACAGGCATAAATCCGGAAATAACTGCCGGATGGTCATAAAAAATCTGAATGTCAATAATAAGCGAATGTCCATATAGTGACATTGTCAGGAAGTACCAGGATTGTTATACCAAAATAATATCAATGTCTCATGTGCGGATGTCCACATGGCAACGGTGTCAGAAGGTATATGAAGTGTCATCCCGAAATGGTATCAATGTCTCTTGTGTAGTTGTCCGCATGGTAACGGTGTCAGAGAATATCGGAAGTGCCGTTCTGAAAAGTTATGAACGCCTGCACGTACAGATATCCACATGGTGATTGTAAGAAAGTATCGGGGTTGTTATACCGAAAGAGTCCCGAAAGAAAAATTGCAGATTTGATAACTACATTCCTGGCAGCAGTATCTCTGCAGGGTTTGCAGCCTTCCGGCTGAAGGATCCAGGCTTTATGATTTATGTGAATTTGACCCCGAAGGTATGAAGGTCGTTTCGTGAGGCAGCAGTCCTGCCTTTCTTTCTTTTGGCATTTGCATATGAACTGTCTTTCTTTATTGACATAAAGACAAAGTAGCCATCGGCTTCCCAAACTTTCACTCCGCCAAAAATGGCCGTAAGTTTGTTTTTGTACCATTCCTTTCTTTTTGTGACCATATACATTTTCCCACCGATGCAAAGCCTGTTAAAGCCTTTTTCAATAAATTCCTTCGCTACTGAAAAATCAGTATGGTACGGCGGATTGGAAAGTATCAGTGTAAAATCCTTATCATCCAGGTTCCTGAAGCCGTCACTCTGAATAATTTTAACGCCTTCAACATTGTTCAGGGCAGCATTCAGCCTGGATAACTCCACAGCAACGCTGTCTTTGTCTGTCATGACAACATTATCTGCCCCTATGATCTTTGCTGCCAGTATCCCCACAACTCCATACCCGCAGCCTAAATCCAGCACTTTGTCTGTCTGCTGAAAATCAACAGCCGATAACATCGCCAAAGTGCCTTTGTCGATACCTTTTGGAGAAAAAACACCATCTGAGGTTCTGAATTTCAGATCGATATCTTTTATTTTTGCTTCAAACGTATAATACTCAGTCATGTATATCCTCCATCCAGGTAAAATCATATCATCCGGCGAAAAGCAATACAAGGCCGGATATTCATTTATTTTATGATAATGGAACTTAATGTAATGGTCACAACAAAACGCCAGTTCCTTCACAGGTACTACGGATACTTTCAGTTATACAGTTACATCTTGCTCTTTCTATAAAAGCCACCTTCTGTTGGCGTTCATAAACTATGCGCCTTAGAATGCTTTTCTGGGCTTAAAAGATTTTCACAGAGAAAGCAGCAGTGTTGACGGCTGGCCCCTGCAGTTCCACAACCGAAGGAAAATGGCAGGTAACATTTCCTCTTGAAGATAATGAATAACAAAAACTCCGGGGTTATTTCTCCTGCAAAAATGAAAAAGCCGGGTGTTTGCACACCTTCCGGCTATACATAAAATGTGCAGCATAGGGATGAAAAAAGGGCTTCAGGAATACCTGAAACCCTTGGAGCTGGTGGACGGAATCGAACCCCCGACCTGCTGATTACAAGTCAGCTGCTCTACCTGCTGAGCTACACCAGCATGAATTATGCTACTTTACTGCATTTGAAACAGATGATTTTTGGTGCTAATTGAACAGCTGATTTCTCAACTGCCTGTATATAATAACACGCTCATATACTCAAAGTCAACCTTTTTTGCAGGAAATTTGTGCATCATTGTGTTGCATGAAAAAGGATGCATCCACATTCTTTTTGAGATTTAATGTCATTAAGCAAAATAAAAGGAAAGCTGATACATGAAGCCTTTCACAGTCTATTCATATTATAGATTTTACATTAATTTCCTTTTCATAAAGAATGCCACTTCAACATTTAATATATCTGTGTTTGTGTAGACTAACCTGTACTTCATGGTTTTTCTTCTGATGCTTTAAGGGATTCTTCCCATTCGGATATCCTTTTCATATAGTGTTCCATGAGTTCCGGGTAGCAGTTGATAAATTCACGTGCAGAATCATTGAGCTCATACAGGCCGCGGGAAACCCTCGTAAACCAGCCGTAATGATTATCTCTCAGTATATTTGCCGTTTTGGGGCTTGTGCCCATTTTCCTCAGCTGTGCCGGAGACATCCTGCCGAATCTCATCATGCAGCATGCTATGTGGATTGCCTGCTCCCTGTATGCCGTAATCAGTTTTGTCCTGTTCGTTCCTCCCGTATTATAATGGCCGCTTCTTCCGGTTGCTTCCCTGATTATGCTGTACCTGATCCGCTTGTTTGCGCTAAGGCTTTTAAGACGGTCAAAGGTGTGGGGATGAAAATGCACTTCAACGTTTTCACTGCTCTTTTTCATGTCAACAGTGATGAGACCAATCTCCAGGCGGCGCAGCAGCATGCACATATCCCTCCAGGCGGAAGTCCTGTTTCCGCCTTTGGGCTTTGGTACTGCAACATATACCGAGTCTGCAGCTCTCTGGCGTTTGACTGCCTGGACCAGCAGCTTCAGGTTAAACGAAGTCTTCATCTCTACAGCAATCAGATCATCCTCCATAATTGCCACAAGATCACATCCGTTTACTTCCCCCTGGACCTGGTATCCCTGGGCTTCAAGATAATCTTTTACCGGCTTGTACAAATCAGTTTCATGCAGAATGTTTCTTTGTGCCAATCATTCCACCCGCTTAACTTTAGTACTGCTTGTATTTCGACACATGAAGACCAATCCCTTCATGACAGCTTAACAATTTATTACTTCTATAGTTCATGAAAAGCGCAAAAACAATTATTATGACAAATTTTCAGCATACCGCAGCTTTTTTCAGCATATCATATTTTTCGGATTTCAGAACCTTAATTTGGTATCTCCGCCATGATGCAAATATACAGCGCCATTTCATCCATATTTCTGCAGCCAGTAATTCACCTGGATAAGGTAAGCCATGAGCTGAGGTGCAGCCATCAACTGCCCGAACCACGGTTTCCCGTATTCTGCAGGTGCTTCCAGCAACAGCAGAACCTTTTCCCTGTTAACGACAGAACAGATCGGAGCATTCGGATCATTTGCAATTTCCCGCAGGACCTGTGCAAGCAGCCGCTCATAATTTGGATGGTATGTTTTTGGATACGGGCTTTTTTTCCGCATCAGCAGCTTTTCCGGCAACAGGTCACTGCATGCCTCTCTCAGCAGGTATTTTGCCACTCCGTTGCGGGACTTCATATCCCATGGCACATTGTAGACATATTCGACGATCCTGTGATCAGCATAGGGCACCCGTGCCTCCAGGCCGCAGAACATGCTCATCCTGTCCATCCGGTCCAGCAGTGTCTGCATGAACCACTTAATATTAAGATAGGTTATCTTTCTTCTTGTTGCATCGGAGGCCTGTTCTCCGGCAAGTGTCGGCACCGATTTTACAGAGTCCAGATATTTGTCAGCAATATATTCATGAAGTTTCAGCTCTTCTGTAAAATCGGAAGACAGTACGGCCGTACGTGCGCCTGTATCCCGTGACCATGGAAATCCATCGGCATTCATAAGCTCTTCCCTGTAAAACCAGGGATATCCTCCAAAAATCTCATCGGCACATTCTCCTGTCAGCGCGACTTTATTCTGCTTTGATACTAGTGAGCAAAAATAGAGAAGAGAAGCATCCACATCGGCCATCCCGGGCAGGTCTTTTGAATCCACTGCTGCATAAAGCAAATTGACCAGTTCTTCCTCGCTGCACTCCAGATATGTGTGATTCAGATCATACTTCCCGATCATCATATCAACGTATGGCCTGTCACGCTCGGGCTGAAAGGAATTTGCCTTAAAATAGGTATCGTTCTCCCTGAAATCGAAAGAAAACGTATTGAGTTTTGATCCGCTGCTCTGTAAGAAATCCGATGCTACGGCAGTAACGATGCTTGAATCAATCCCTCCGGACAGAAAACTGCATACCGGCACATCTGACACCATCTGGCGCGTTATGGCATCCCGTACGAGAAATGAAACAGTCTCCATCGTTTTTTTATAACTATCTGTATGCTCTCTTGCCTCCAGCTCCCAATAACGTATATCTCTGAGACCGCTGCAGGAAAAAATCATGTAATGGCCGGGTTTTACTTCACAGATATCCCTGAAAACTCCATTGCCCGGTGTCCGTGCCGGACCTATACCAAAAATTTCACGCATACTGTTCATATCAATTTCCGGCTGAACCAGCGGATGACTGAATAATGCCTTAATTTCCGAACCAAACACAAGCATATCGTCTTTTAATGTATAAAATAACGGCTTAACCCCAAGCCTGTCACGGTACAGCACCATCTGTTTTCTGGCTCCGTCCCATATTCCGAAGGCAAATATGCCGTTGAGCTTGTTTACAAAATCAGCGCCATATTCCATATAGGCATACAATATCACTTCCGTATCAGACGTAGTCTCAAAGCGGTATCCCGTCTGTTCCAGACCAGGTTTGATCTCATCAACATTATAAATCTCTCCGTTATATACAAGGACAAAATCAATGCCATCGACAGATCTGACCATCGGCTGCGTTCCAAGCGCCAGGTCCCTGATGGAAAGGCGCGCATGGCTGAGCCCCGTATGTACGCACAGGTATTCGCCTGAGCTGTCCGGTCCGCGATGAGCAATGGACTCTCTCATATCCACAAGGGTCTTTTTCCAGACACCCTCATTTTGCAGAAAATCTCTCTCAAAGCTGCAGAATCCTGCTATCCCGCACATATTATCACTCCTCATGCAAAATAAAAAAGGCATTCATTCTGACAGGCCGGTATAAATACCAACTTGTCAGATGAACGCCTTTGTTCATATACAGTATATGTATATCACGGCTCCTTTGTTCCTGCATGGGAGTTGAGAAAAGTGGGACAGGGGGACAGGTTACTCATCCCGGTTTCCGGGCAAGCCTGGACGAGTAACCTGCCCCTTTGTACCTTTTAGCGGGGTTTCAGCAGTACCGGACAATCTTAAAATCCGCTCATATTCACAGTCTGCCGTATCCTTCTTTCAGCTTTGCCATGGCCTTCTGCACATTGTCTCTGCTTCCGAAGGCTGTGAGCCTGAAAAAGCCCTCTCCGTTTGCTCCGAAACCAACGCCGGGTGTGCCGACGATTCCGAAATTATTCAGAAGATGATCGAAGAAATCCCACGAAGACATGCCTGAAGGACATTTCAGCCAGATATAGGGTGAGTTCTCTCCTCCCACGAACCAGATGCCGAGCTCCCTGAGCGTATCAGCAATGATTTGCGCATTTTGCATGTAATAACCGATATTCTTCCTGATCTGCCTCAACCCTTCGTCAGATAACGCCGCTTCAGCTCCGCGCTGTACGATGTAAGGCACACCGTTGAATTTTGTGGTCTGCCGCCGCAGCCACAGTTTGTTCAATGAAACATTATCCCTCATCAGATCATGAGGAATGACTGTGTATCCGCAGCGGGTACCCGTAAAGCCGGCAGTCTTGGAAAATGAGCAAAACTCGATGGCACATTTGCGGGCGCCCTCAATCTGGTAGATGCTTGTGGGAAGACTCTGATCCCTCACAAAGCTTTCATATGCACTGTCAAAAAGGATTACTGCATCCTGCTCCAAAGCACAGGACACCCAGTCTTCAAGCTGCTGTTTGCTGTAAACAGCGCCAGTTGGATTATTCGGCGAGCACAGATAAATTATATCAGCTTTTACATTTCTGTCCGGCAAAGGCAAAAAGTTATTTTCAGCATTTCCGTCAGCATAGATGATCCTGCGGCCGGCCATGATGTTGGTATCCACATAGACAGGATAGACCGGATCGGGTATAAGCACCGTATTATCAGTGCCGAAAATATCAAGGATGTTTCCAAGATCGCTTTTTGCTCCGTCACTGATAAACACCTCAGTTTCCGAAAGCGTAACCCCCTTTGCGGCATAATAGCTGCAGACCGCCTGTCTCAAAAAGGCGTACCCCTGCTCCTCCCCATATCCCCGGAAGGTTTCCTTATGGCCCATTTCCAGCACAGCGTGCTGCATGGCTTCTACCACAGCCGGCACAAGCGGCAGTGTGACATCTCCGATGCCCAGCCGGATTATTTCCTTTTCGGGATTTTTTTCCTTAAATTCCTTAACCCTGTTTGCAATATTGGAAAAAAGATAGCTGTCCTTCAAATTCAAATAATTCCTGTTGATCATAATTAATGCCTCCTGCCCCCGCAATCATTCTTTTGCAGTCATCATCTCTCATAGACGTCTTCCCTGAGCGCTGCCCTTACAAGCCCCAGGAACAGAGGATGGGGTTTGTTGGGACGGCTGAGGAGTTCGGGATGGAATTGCACACCTATATAAAAGGGATGTGCCTCCTTCGGCAGCTCCGCCGCTTCCACCAGCCTGCCGTCCGGCGAAGTGCCGCAGAAACACAGGCCTTTTTCAGCCAGTATCTCTCGGTATTTATTGTTGACTTCATAACGGTGACGATGCCGTTCCCGTATTTCATCAGCGCCATACAAAGCATGCATCAGCGTACCCGGCACAATTTTGCAGGGATAAGCACCGAGCCTCATGGTACCGCCTTTTTGCGTAATGCCTACCTGGTCCGGCATTGTATCGATCACATGATAAGGTGCATTTGGTGAAAACTCGCTGGAATGTGCACCCTCAAGGCCTGCTGCATTTCGGGCAAATTCAATGACTGCGACCTGGAGTCCCAGGCATATGCCCAGGAAAGGTATCCTGTTTTCCCTGGCATATCTGCAGGCGGCTATTTTCCCCTCGATACCGCGGTCACCGAAGCCTCCGGGAACAATTATCCCGTTGACATCAGCCAGCAGTTCTCCGGCATTTTCCGGGGTCACTTCTTCACTGTCTATCCAGCGTATGTTTACATTTGCACCTGTCTCAAAGCCGGCGTGATTAAGGCTCTCAATTATAGACAGGTAAGCGTCATGCAGTTTAACGTATTTGCCGACGATTGCTATATTGGTTTCCCGTTTCCTTGCCCTGACCTTGTCGATCATATTCTGCCACTCTGCCAGATCCGGTTCCGGCACATCAAGTCCGAGTTCACGACAGACCACCCTGTCCAGGCCATTCCTGTGCAGCATAAGCGGCGCCTCATACAGGCATGAAACATTCAGATTTTCTATAACACAGTCAGGCTTCACATTGCAGAAAAGAGAAATCTTTGCCTTGATCCCATCATCCAGCGGCTCTTCAGCCCTGGCAATGATGATGTCCGGCGAGATCCCCATTGCCCGCAGTTCCTTGACGGAATGCTGCGTCGGCTTTGACTTATGTTCACCGGAGCTTTTCAGGTATGGAACCAACGTAACATGTATGAACAGGCAGTTGCCTCTCCCCACCTCGAGGGAAATCTGACGGATAGCCTCCAGGAAAGGCTGGCTTTCGATATCGCCTGTCGTTCCGCCGATCTCTGTGATAAGCACATCGGCTCCGCTCTTTTCAGCTCCTGCATAAATAAAATCCTTTATCTCGCCTGTGATATGCGGTATAACCTGCACGGTCTCACCCAGATATTTTCCTTCTCTTTCACGGCTCAGCACATTCCAGTAGACCCTTCCTGATGTGAGATTGGAAAACCTGGTGAGATTTTCATCTATGAATCTTTCATAATGTCCGAGATCGAGGTCAGTTTCTGCTCCATCATCGGTGACAAACACTTCACCGTGCTGGAACGGGCTCATGGTTCCGGGGTCTACATTCATATACGGATCAAGTTTCTGCGCTGCTACCTTCAGCCCCCGCTGTTTCAGAAGCCTGCCCAGCGATGCAGCTGTAATGCCTTTCCCAAGTCCCGAAACAACCCCTCCGGTTACAAAAATATACTTAGTCATATGTTCCTCCTTATTCTCATTCCTGACTCCATTGCTTATTCCCATTCCACCGTTGCGGGCGGTTTTGAAGTTACATCGTATACTACACGGCTCACGGAGCTTATTTCACTTGTGATGCGTGATGCTATACGGCTCAGGGTTTTGTGTGACAGCGGAGCGTAACTGCAGGTCATAAAGTCACTGGTATTTACGGCACGAAGCGCAATTACGGCATCATAAGTCCTGGCATCACCCTTGACGCCTACCGAATGTGCTCCGGTATATACTGCAAAATACTGCTGTGGTTTGCGTCTGAGTTTGTCTATTTCCTCACACATGATCCTGTCGGCTGCCCGAACAATTTCCAGTTTTTCCTTTGTTACCTCTCCCATCACACGGATGGCAAGTCCCGGTCCGGGGAACGGCTGCCTCTCGGTAAGCGACTTCGGCAATCCAAGCTTTCTTCCCAGAGCTCTCACTTCATCCTTAAAAAGCCCGGAAAGCGGCTCGATGACTTCTTTAAATGACAGGTTTTCAGGCAGGCCTCCCACATTATGATGGCTCTTGATGGTCGCGCCCAGCTTTCCTCCTGATTCGATCACATCGGGATATATGGTTCCCTGCGCCAGGAATGGAATATCTCCGAGCTTAGCCGCCTCTTCCTCAAATACCCGGGCAAATTCATCGCCGATAATCTTTCTTTTTTGTTCCGGGTCTGTGACTCCCTTAATCTTCCCCAGGAACCTGTCCTGTGCGTTAACACGAATAAAATTAAGATCCCGGGCTGAAAATACTCTTTCTATTTCATCGCCTTCATTATGCCGCATGAAGCCGTGATCAACAAATATACATGTTAGCTGTCCGGGTATAGCCTTAGACAGCAGGGCTGCACAGACTGAACTGTCCACGCCTCCCGACAGTGCCAGCAGGACCTTTTTGCCGCCTGCTTTCTGCTTGATTTTCTTCACCTGTGTTTCTATATAGTCGTCAAGACGGTAGTCTCCTTTTGCACCGCAAATGCCAAAAAGGAAATTCTTCATAATCTTTCTTCCGTCTTGCGTATGTTCCGTCTCGGGATGGAACTGAACGCCGAAAAGATTTCGGGATGGATTCTCGCAGGCGGCATTCGGGCAATCTGATGTCGACGCGCATACGGTAAACCCTTCCGGAAGCCGGCTGACAAAATCAGTGTGGCTCATCAGTACCGGGCTCTGTTCCCTGATGCCTTTAAACAGGACCGAATCAGTATTGAAAGAAGCCCTGATGCTGCCATACTCGCTCTTGCTGCAGGGCTTGACGTCTCCTCCCAGCATATGGCACATGAGCTGCATTCCATAACAGATACCCAGAACAGGGATACCAAGCCGGAATATCTCAGGATCACATTTGGGAGAATCGGCAAGGTATACGCTGTTCGGCCCTCCAGTCAGTATAATGCCGATGGGTGCGAGTTTTCTGATTTCCTCAGCGCTGGTACTCCCCGGCATTATTTCAGAATATACCGACAATCCCCGCACCGTCCGCGCAATAAGCTGTTTATACTGCCCTCCAAAATCAAGTACCAATACAAGTTCATTCATATTTCTACCACCCCGTCGAATACTTTTTTACATTCTCCTGTCATAAATACTGCTTCATCAGTATACCGGATTGTCAGTTCGCCTCCAAGCAGTGTTACCCTTATGTCGGTGTCCTTGTCCGCATATTCGTTGAGTACAGCCGCAACAGCAGACGCACAGGCTCCGGTCCCGCATGCCAGCGTTTCACCGCTGCCGCGTTCCCAGACCCGCATCTTCAGATGGTTTTTGCCCATTACCTCCACGAACTCGGTATTTACCCTGTCAGGGAACAGTTCGTTGTTTTCAAACATCGGACCGACAGAAGCAAGATCCAGTGCGTCAATATCCTTACAGAACACAACGCAGTGAGGATTGCCCATAGAAACACATGTAATGGCGTATTCAGTATCTCCCACCGTAACAGGTCTTGCTACTACGCGTTCTCCGGGCAGCCTTACCGGTATCATTTCCGGTCGGAGCTCAGCCCTGCCCATATCGACCCGGACCGATGACACCAGCCCGTTTCTTGTATAAAGCGTCAGCTTTTTTATGCCCGAAAGTGTTTCAATCGTCATCTCATTTTTACGTACGATATTGTTATCGAATAAATACTTGGCAATGCATCTGATCGCATTCCCGCACATTTTCCCTTCGCTGCCGTCCAGGTTGAACATCCGCATCCTGGCGTCGGCAACATCTGACTTCAGTATAAGTACTATCCCGTCGCCACCTATGCCATAGTGGCGGTCTGAAAGAAGGACCGACAGCGATTCCGGCGAATCGATCTCCCGTTCCATGCAGTTGATGTATATATAGTCATTGCCGCAGCCCTGCATTTTCGTAAACTTCAGTTCCATCCTCTCACTCCTAAGATTATTAATATCTATAAGCTCGGTATTTATTTCGCTGTATCCGGAAAGTAAACAATCTGCCAGCGCATTTGCAGTATCTGTCGAAGTCAGGCAGGGTATCCCCAGCGCGCACGCCTTTCTGCGGAGCTTCACATCATCGCTGGCAGGGTCTCTTCCTTTTGCAGATGTGGAAATGATATAGCTGACCTTTCCGCTTTCCAGCAATGACGCAGTGTTATTTGCGACACCCTCATGTATCTTCCCGACAGTCTGTACATTCAGTCCTTTATCTGCAAGGAGCTTTCCGGTTCCGCTGGTAGCGTACAGCTCAAATCCGCATTCCGCCAGTTTCTCTGCGATGGGGACAATTTCAGGCTTATCGCTGTCCCTTACGGTGATAAGCACTCCTCCGCGTTTTTTCAGCTTGTATCCCGCTGCCAGCAGCCCCTTGAACAACGCCTCCTGAATGTTTTTGCCGATACCGAGCACTTCGCCTGTGGATTTCATTTCCGGTCCAAGATGGGTATCCACGTCTGCCAGCTTTTCAAATGAAAACACCGGTACCTTCACCGCGGTATAAGGCGGCATTTTCGCGATCCCCGGGCCGTATCCCAGGGTCCTGAGGCTTTCTCCCATGCTTACACGGGTAGCCAGTTCACACATGGGCACCCCCGTGACCTTGCTGATGTATGGTACAGTCCGGGAAGCACGGGGGTTGACTTCAATGACATACACTTCATTGTTGTGGAGGACATACTGGATATTTACCAGTCCTCTGACATCCAGGGCCAGGCACAGTTTTTCTGTAACTTCGAAAATACGCTGTGCCAGGTCATCTTCGATATTCACTGATGGATAAACAGCGATGCTGTCCCCGGAATGGATCCCCGTACGTTCAATATGCTCCATAATACCGGGTATAAACACGTCAGTACCGTCACATATGGCATCAGCCTCGATTTCCCGGCCTGACAGGTACTTGTCGATCAATACGGGACATTCCTGCTTCTGCCTAAATATTATTTCCATATACTCGTTTATATCTGCAGGTTCAAAGGCAATGATCATGTTCTGCCCGCCCAACACATATGAAGGCCGCAATAATACCGGATACCCCAGCTTGTCAGCTGCTTCCAGTGCCTCTGACGCCGACATGACGCAATATCCCTGCGGGCGCGGTATATCAAGCTTTGCCAGCAACGCATCAAACCGCTCCCTGTCCTCGCATATGTCGATGCTGTCGGCTGACGTACCTATAATGGTGACCCCGCGCTCATTCAGCTTTTTTGCAAGCTTTATTGCAGTACCGCCGCCAAAAGCTGCCATGACGCCTATCGGTTTTTCGATTTCAATAACGCTCATCACATCATCGATGCAAAGAGGCTCAAAGTAAAGCCGGTCGCCTGTATCAAAGTCTGTTGACACAGTCTCCGGATTGTTGTTGATGACTATGACTTCATAGCCAAGTTTTTTCAATGTCCAGACGCAGTGGACACATGCATAGTCAAACTCTATCCCCTGCCCGATGCGGATCGGTCCGCTGCCCAGCACTACGATGCGCGGCTTTTCTGACTTTTCGACCAGCGGCAGTGCTTCATTTTCAGTCCCGTTGGAAATGGAATAGAAGTAGGGCGTTTTAGCGGCGAATTCGCCGCCGCAGGTATCCACCATTTTATACACCAGCGGTCTGCGTCCGTATCTACAGGCATTGCTAACGGCTGACGGCTGCTGATCATCATGTCGCCGGTTATTGTCAGAATCTGCTGCCAGGCAGCCTGGTGAATTCTGTCCATACCAGTCACGAGCCGGGCGGCGGACAGATGGCAACTGGTCATAGCCGGCAGAAACCGGGCTGTATGCCGATGATGGCTGGATATTACCGGAATAAGCCGGGCTATATACCGCTGATGACTGGCCATTTCCTGCAGAAACCGACCGGCAGTCCGCCAAATTACGGTCGCAGGCCAGCTGCTTCTCACAGAACAGCCGCTCATCACAGGCCGGCAGTTTCCGTCCGCTTCCCCCCGAGTCCCTGCAAATATTATTCAGGCAATGCAAAAACCACGGGTCGATACCGGTGATCCTGTTGAGTTCATTTATGTCCATACCGCGCCGTATTGCCTCATACAATACAAACAACCGCTCATCAGTTGCTCTGCGGAGCAGTTCACGTATCTCTTCATCGCTTTTGGCCATAAATCGCGGCAGCGCAAGGGTCTCTGTCCCGATCTCCGCGCCTCTTACAGCTTTTAACAGTGCTTCCTCAAAAGTATCCGCAATGGCCATGACTTCACCTGTTGCTTTCATTTGTGTACCCAGATCCCTTCTGGCGTAAACAAACTTATCAAAAGGCCACTTCGGAAGCTTGACCGCTACGTAATCAAGGGCAGGCTCAAAGGCGGCAAAAGTATTTCCGGTAACAGCATTTACGATTTCATCCAGGGTGTATCCTATGGCAATTTTTGTCGCCACCTTTGCGATGGGATAGCCGGTTGCTTTGCTTGCCAGCGCTGATGACCTCGATACGCGGGGATTTACTTCGATCACTGCGTAATCAAAGCTCCGGGGATCCAGTGCAAACTGGCAGTTGCAGCCACCCTCGACACCAAGTGCCTCAATAATGTCAAGAGCCGCCGAGCGCAGCATTTGATACTCTTTATCCGCAAGGGTGACGGCAGGTGCGATAACAATGCTGTCACCGGTATGGATGCCCACCGGATCAAAATTTTCCATGGAACAGACTGTGATTACATTCCCTGCCTTGTCCCTCATAACTTCGAATTCTATCTCTTTCCACCCGGCAATGGATTTCTCCACAAGCACCTGGTGGATAGGAGACATTGAAAGGCCTCCTGCGGCGATCTCTGCCAGTTCGTCCCGGCTATGGGCTATGCCTCCACCGGTCCCGCCCAGCGTGAAAGCCGGCCTTACAATTACCGGATACCCTGCTTCGCCGGCAAATTCCAGCGCGGTACTAACGTCTGCTGCAATAACAGACGGAACCACAGGCTGGCCGATTTTCTGCATGGTTTCCTTGAACAGCTTTCTGTCCTCCGCCTTATCAATGGTTTCGGCAGAGGCGCCTAAAAGCCGTACGCCCATTTTATCAAGAACGCCCTCCCTGGCCAGCTGCATACACAGTGTCAGCCCCGTCTGTCCGCCAAGTCCCGATAAAATACTGTCCGGGCGCTCTTTTTCTATAATCCTCCTTACGGTTGTATACGTCATCGGCTCGATATATATCTTGTCTGCGATAATCCTGTCTGTCATTATGGTGGCAGGATTTGAGTTCACCAGTACGATTTCGATCCCTTCCTCACGCAATACACGGCAAGCCTGCGTTCCTGCGTAATCGAACTCTGCCGCCTGTCCGATTACAATAGGGCCGGAGCCGATAACCAGGACCTTTTTTATGCTTTTATCGAGCGGCATATTTGACCCCCTCCATACTCTCAACAAATAAATCAAATAAATACGCCGTGTCCTTCGGCCCCGCACACGCCTCCGGATGGAACTGCACAGAAAACGCCGGTATATGTTTGTACCTGATTCCTTCACAAGTCCCGTCATTGACATTAATGAACCACTCTTCAGCAACGGACCTGTTTATGCTTTCAGAAGTCACGGCATATCCATGGTTCTGACTGCTTATGTAAACCCTTCCTGTTGTCAAATCTTTGACAGGCTGGTTAGCTCCGCGGTGCCCATACTTCAGTTTGCAGGTTTCAAATCCGGCAGCCAGCGCAAGCAGCTGATGGCCCAGGCATATTCCGAAGATCGGTATGCCTGACTGCATAAGCAGTTCAATATTCCGGATAATCCCGGTGTTTTCCGCCGGGTCGCCCGGACCGTTTGACAGCATGATGCCGTCTGCGCCGAGCCTTATCACGTCATCTGCCGGCGTATCACAGGGAAGCACCCAGACATCACAGCCATGCTTCATCAGTTCACGCCTGATGTTTTCCTTCATACCGAAATCATAAAGGGCAACTGTATACTTAGAATTATCTGTTTTACAGAGTACAGGCTTTTTGCATGTAACCGCCCGCACCGCATTCTTTATCCTGTATGCGCGGATTTCATCCAGCAGTGTCCTGTCCGGGCAGTACTGTGTGATCCTCCCGTTCATTACGCCATGTTCTCTTATAACTTTTGTAAGCGCTCTTGTGTCTATACCGCAGAGTCCGATAACTCCCCGTTCCTTCAAAAAAGTGTCAAGATCGCCCTCACTGCGGAAATTTGAAGGATCCTGACACGGTGTTTTCACTATATAGGCCAGCGGACCGATGGCTGTACTTTCAAAATCCGACGGTATTATGCCGTAGTTGCCGATGAGCGGAAAAGTCTGCAAAACAATTTGACCGTAATAACTCCGGTCGGTGAGGGTCTCCAGGTACCCGGTCATGCCTGTGGTAAATACTACCTCACCTGTTACATCTCCCTTTTCCCCAAAGCTCTCGCCTTTAAATATCATACCGTTTTCCAGTATCAAATATGCTGCGCACATCTGTTATTGCTCCTCCAGGTCCTGCTTTTTGCATGTCCGGAAATCCCCATGTCCGGTAAAACAACTGGTACAGAAGGACAGCCTGCATTTGCCGCATGCCCTTCTGAGCCCTTCTATGCTGATGTATCCCAGGCTGTCGGCTCCTATTTTCCTGCAAATCTCATCTGTTCTCATTTTGTTGGCTATAAGGTTCTCTTCGTTGTCGATATCTGTTCCGTAATGACAGGTGTAACGGAACGGCGGAGATGATATCCTCATATGTACCTCTTTGGCGCCGGCATTTTTAAGACTCCTTACAATCCGCTCACTGGTGGTGCCTCTTACTATTGAATCATCCACCAGCACGATCCTCCTGCCCCGGATATTTGCCGACAACGGGTTCAGCTTAAGCATCACTGCGCTGTCACGCATATCCTGCGTGGGGTAAATGAAACTCCTGCCGATGTACCGGTTCTTCACGAAGCCGGGTGCAAGCGGGATCCCGCTTACGGCGCTGAATCCTGCAGCCGCTTCAAGCCCGGAATCCGGAACACCGCAGACCATATCCGCATCCGCCGGATGCTCCTCTGCCAGGACAGTTCCCATGCTGAAACGGGCTTCATATACACTGAGCCCGTCAATTACTGAATCGGGCCTGGCGAAATATACATATTCAAATATACAAAGGCCGGCATTATCCTGACTGCCGTAAAGCACAGTCTCTTCATGGACGATTTCTCCATTTTCCATAACAACCATTTCTCCGGGGTTTACATCACGGATAAATTTAAAACCGCAGGCTTCAAGGGCACAGCTTTCAGAAGCAACTGCCATCCCTGATCTGCTTTTCCCTATACACAGCGGACGGTATCCGTTGGGGTCACGCAGCGCGATGAGCTTGTTTTCACTGCTGGCGATCACCAGTGAAAACGCGCCTGTAAGCTGGTTTCCTGCTTTGATGATGCCGGAGTACAGATCATTGGTTTTGACTATGTTGTAGGCTATAAGTGATGAGACAACCTCACTGTCACTGGTCGCATTAAAGTTTATACCCAGTTTCCCCAACTGCTGTCTTATCTGCCTGGCGTTTGTGATATTGCCGTTGTGCGCGGTGGCGATGCGTCCTGTAAGATATTCCGTAACAAAAGGTCCGGCGTTTTCAATCGTGTTTCCTCCCATTGTCGAATACCTGGTATGCCCCACCGCGATCCTGCCCCTGTTCAGCCTGTCAAGGTCCTCTCCGGAGAACACCTCGCTGACAAGGCCTGTATTTTTGTGACAGATAATCCTGTTATTTGTTACAACAGCTATGCCGGCGCCTTCCTGACCGCGGTGCTGAAGCGAAAGCAGGCCGTTGTACACGATGCCTGCAGCTTCATCCTGCAGTATGCTCACGCCAAACACGGCACAGTGCTCATGAATTCCCTTTCTAATACTCATACATCTTCAGTATCCCTTCTGCCACCATTCTTTTTGTAAGCCGCATATCCATAGCCTGTTTTTCGATATACCGGTGAGCTTCTTTCTCGCTCATGCTCAGATAGGAGATGAGGATACACTTGGCACGGTCCACGACACGTATATCCTCTATTTTCTGCTTAAGCCTGCTGTTTTCAGTCTGCATTCGTTTGAGCCTCAGGCACGCTGATCTGGCAAGCTTCAGGGCAGACCAGAACAGTGCTTTGTTTATGGGCTTCGAAACGGTTAAAACACCATATTCCTCGGTAATTGCCGACACTTCTTCGAAGTGTTCGCTTCTGACCACCAGTATAACCTGGCTGATGCCTTTGGCGGCAATATGACATGAAAGGCTTTCACCCGACTCATCAGGGAGAGGGGAGTTTATAATGACCAGATCAAAATCTCTCTCCAGGAGCAGCCGTCTGGCTTCACCGCATGACCGCAAGGTGACGATCTGATCAATGGAGGCTGAACTGAGCATTTCCGTGAAAAAAGCAATGCTTTTATCGGTATTGGAAACTATTAATGCGCTGTCCATCGATCCACCACCTTTCCGCCGCTATGACTCTTATCTTTTTCGCTGTAATAAACTTTTCAGCAGTAACATTAAATTATCCTGAAATATCTCTCCCTGTAAAACGCGGCTTTATCTGCAGCTGCCGCATATGCTGCCGCTTCCTCCTTTTTATATGTCAAATACTTAGAGACAAGCTCTTCGCCAGCAACTTTCCTTACAAATGCGCTCTTTTCAGCAAGCCTGACGGCCTCTTCAAGGCTGCCCGGCAGCTGGACGAGTTTGCCTGTTATACTTTCATCCGCCGTATAAAGATCAGCATCAACAGCTCCGGGAAGCTTAAGATCAGTTTCAATGCCCTCAAGTCCTGCCGCCATTATAAGCGCAAACGCAAGATAAGGATTTGCGGCCGGATCCGGTGAGCGCAGTTCCATTCGCATCCGCTCACCCATCGCAGCCGGTATCCTTACAAGCTGTGAACGGTTCTGATGCGACCACGAAATATACTTTGGAGCTTCAAAGCACCCAAAACGCTCATAGGAGTTGCAAACGGGATTGAGGAAAAGCGTTATTTCAGGCGTTCTTGCCAGGATGCCCGCAATAAAGCTCTCCGCTACATTTGAGTGGCCATGCTCTTTATTTCTGAAAATGTTAAGCCCGTTTTGCGACAATGAAATATTTACATGCAGGCCGCTGCCCGGCGCATCCGGAAACGGCTTTGGCATAAATGAGGCAAACAGGCCGTTTCTGGCTGCTATTGCCTTTACGACCGATTTGAAGGTCAGCATATTGTCGGCGCTGGAAAGGGCGTCACTATACCTGAAATCGATTTCGTTCTGGCCTGGTCCCTGTTCATGGTGGGAAGTCTCAGTGTTTATACCCATCTCTTCAAGGCACAGGCATATTTCCCGCCGGATGTTTTCTCCTTTGTCGAGCGGAGAAATATCAAGATACCCGCCCGTGTCCAGCGTTATATCAGTCGGTTCTCCGTATTCATCAGTTTTGAAGAGGTAGAATTCACATTCCGGGCCAATTTTACAGACATAGCCCATAGCTTCGCATTTCTCTGAAACTCTTTTCAGAATATAACGGGTATCCCGGGAAAAAGGCGTGCCGTCGGGATTTTTTATATCACAGTAAAAGCGCACTACTCTTCCCGGTCCCGGCCGCCAGGGCAGCACCGTAAGTGTGGCTGGATCAGGAAACAGCATAAGGTCTGATCTGGCAACATCGCTGAAGCCCCTGACTGCGGAAGCGTCGAAAGAAATGCCGTGTTCAAAGGCATCCGGCAGCACATCCGGCATGACAGATATGTTTTTCTGCAGTCCAAACAGGTCACAGAACCCGAGCCGGACAAATTTGACATCATTCTCCTTTATAAATTGCAGCACTTCATTTGCGGTTGTGTTCATACTCCTACCTCCTCAATCAATACAGCTGTACCTGGCTGTTCAACAACGATTTGCCTTTTCAGGCAGGCACTAAAGCGCTCGTATCACTGCAGCACACGATATTAATTACGTGGGACATTCCTGGCATATCTTCAGATCCAAATATTGAAGAAACGTCCCTTACTGATCACAGCTGTATCAGTTTGCTGTATAAAGCTGCTTGTACGGGTTGCGTGCATTTGGCTTCAGTACGTAAAACCGGTCTTTTAAAAGCTGTGACGAATCAAAGCCAAAAACGTCTGAAAATTCCTCCAGGTAAGGCACTATCTCATCCTTATCCTCATCAGAAGCAATCTCTGCCGTCACCTGCGCCGGCAGACCCGCAAGCTCCTTTTCTGTCCGGATAAAAATTCTCCCGCCGTGCATACCGGTACCCGTGAAATTTCCGACAGGAACGTCATCACATCCGATGCCAAGCACCACGATCAGCCCTCCGGCCTGGTATTCACCGAGAAAACTGCCCGTCCTGCCTCCGACAATAATAACCGGTTTCTTATCCATGTACTGCTTCATGTGGATGCCGGTCCGGTAGCCCGCATCACCGCGGACGAAAATTCTGCCGCCCCTCATCGCGTACCCCAGCGTATCCCCGGCATTTCCGTGAATAATAATCTTTCCGTCGTTCATGGTGTCACCTGCTGAATCCTGTGCGTTGCCATGTACTTCAATGACGGCGCCGTCCAGGTATGCCCCCAGGGCATTGCCCGGTGTACCTAAAACAGTAATTGATTTTCCCTTCATCGCGCTTCCTATATAGCGTTGTCCGCAGCAGTCCTCAACACATATGTCTCCCTCTGCTGCTTTGATTTTTTCATTCAGTTCTTTAAAATCAAGGTCTCTTGCTGAAATATTCATGAAGCCACACCCCCTAGCTTTTGGCTCCGTATCTCCCTGGTGAAAGCCATCAGTCCCGGCTTTTCACAAATCAGTTCAAAGTCGATGGAATCAAGCGGTGTTTGTTCCCTGATTAAACTTGTGTAAATACCGGCTTTTCCCACATCACCTATCAGTATATAGCCATTGAGCCTGTTATCACCGTAAAACAGGCGCTTATATCCTGTTGGGCTGCTTTGCGCATATACCTGTCCAAAGTAATTGCCGGCCGTGATCATGTGCAGGCCGAAAAAGCCAATGGCGTTCATGGGAATCGCCTTGTCAAAGGCCGTTTTCCCTCCGGCCATATTGATGCCTGCGCATTCACCCTGCATATATGCATTGGGCAGAATCGCCATGATCCGCTTTTGTCCGCTGGAAATGTCCAGCGTCTGAGTGCAGTCACCGGCTGCATATATATCACGGGCTGTTGTTTCGCATTTTTCGTTGATAATGATGCCTCTGTCAATGTCGGCAATGCCTGAAAGAAGTGCAGTATTCGGGCGAACGCCTGCCGCCAGCACCAGCAGGTCGAAGCCTGTTGTCTCCCCGCTGCTCAGTACCGCATGGTTTCCTTCAAACCTGCTGACCCCTGCAGAGAGTTTGAATTCAATACCCTTGCCCTCCAGGTGACTCTGGACAATTTTCGCTCCTTCTTCATCCAGGATGCTGGACAATATCCTGGGAGCCAGTTCGATAACTGTAACACTGGCAACTTTGCTCATGATGCCCTCTGCACACTTGAGGCCAATAAGTCCGGCTCCGATTATGAGCACACGCTTGCTTTTGCTTAGGGCTGCATCCAGCCTTCTGGCATCATCGAGGCTCATGAAGGTAAACTTCTCAGATACGGTATCCAGTCCTTCGATGGGCGGTATAAAAGGATCGGAGCCTGTCGCTGCAAGGAGCTTGTCATATTCAATACTGCTGCCGTCATCGAGCATTACTTTTTTTTCTGCCGCGCATATCTCTGTCACGGTTTCGCCGCACAGGAAACGGCATCCCATCCTGTCAAAAAAACCATCGTCCCGGTATTTCATCTTCTCCTCGGTGACCCTGCCCTGCAGCAGATATGATATGAGCGGCCTGGAGTAGGTATGGCAGCGCTCTCTTGAGATAACGGTAATATCTCCGTCCCTGTCAACCTGCCGTATACCTTCAACGGCGCCGATGCCCGCCGCAGAGCTTCCTATGATAACATACCTCATGACCTCACCCTCTCTCCTCAAACACAATGGCTCCGTTGGGGCAACCCTGTACACAGGCCGGTGTTCCGGAAATGCTTTTCACACACAGTTCACATTTCTGCACTGCACCGTCATCAGACGGATAGACCGCACCATACGGGCAGCATAAAATACATGTATAGCAACTGATGCACTTATCCCTGTCGATTGTAATCACACCATCCCTAATGGACAAAGCACCGGTGATGCAGCCCTTGACGCAAAGCGGCTCCCTGCAGTGCCTGCATGAGACTGCAAAGCTCACTCCGTCCCCTTCCTCGACCCTGATGCGGGGATTTATTTTAATATCTTTAAGTGCTCTTGCCATGTCCTTTTCATTGGTTCCGGCAAAAGCACAGTAATATTCGCACAGATGGCAGCCCAGGCACCATTTTTCATTGACATAGACCCTCTTCATGCGCTCACCTCAATTTAATATATTCGTCCCGTGCAGCGCCTACTGAAACATACTCAATCGGACAATTTACGGCATCTTCGATAAAGCGGATATACCTGAGGGCCGCTTCCGGCAAATCAGCGGGGTTCCTGCATTTTGAGATATCACATTTAAAACCTTCCAAATACTCATATACAGGTTTTGCCCTCAATAGCCTGTCTCCAGTGGGAAAGCTCTTGGTAAGCTCCCCGTCTATCTCATAAGCCACACAGACCGGAATCTTATCCAGATATGAAAGGACATCCAGCTTAGTCAGCGCCAGAGAGTCTGCTCCCTGCACCATGACTCCGTACGCGCTGGCAGGTACGTCAAAGGCTCCCACCCTGCGGGGTCTGCCCGTGGCTGCCCCGTACTCGGCCCCGGCTTCTCTCAGAAATGCGGCTTCCTCTCCGAACATTTCCGTAACAAACGGCCCTTCACCAACGCAGCTGGAATATGCTTTCATGATTCCGATCACCCGATCGAGCTTAAGCCCCGGTATCCCCGCACCGATAGGTGCATAGGCAGCCAGTGTCTGCGAAGATGTCGTGTAAGGATATATGCCGTAATCAATATCACGCAGCGCACCAAGCTGAGCTTCAAACATTATGTTCCTCTGCTCCTTTGCCGCCGCTGCCAGGAATTCCGTAACATCTGTTATATATGGGATCAGCGGTTTTCCGAATTCCATCAGCCACTGCATCATGAATTCCAGTGAAAGATTTTTCTGTCCGTATCCTCTCAGTGTGATGTTTTTCCACTCCAGTATGTTTGCAACTTTATCTTCCAGAGTACCCAGCGACAGAAGGTCACCCATCCGGATTCCTTTTTTCATATACTTGTCGCCATAGACGGGAGCAATGCCCCTGCGTGTGGATCCGTATTTCCTGCTGCCCAGCCGTTCTTCCTCAAGTATGTCCTGCTCCTTATGGAACGGCATACATATAAAAGCCTTGTCGCTTATCTTCAGCTTTTCGGGTGTTATTTTGACTCCCTTGCTTCTGAGCGATTCTATTTCACCGCACAGATGCTCTATGTCAATAACCATTCCGCTTCCCATTATATTTACAACATTATCCCTGAGGATACCGGAAGGCAGAAGGTTAAGTATAAACTTTCCCTTGTCGTTGATAACGGTGTGTCCCGCGTTGTTTCCGCCCTGATAACGGCAGATCACGTCATATCCTGCGGACAGCAGGTCCACCATACGGCCTTTTCCTTCGTCGCCCCAGTTAATTCCTACTACTGCTGTAAGCATCGTATTACTACCTCCTAAACCATAATTCGGACATCGGCGCCAAGCAGCTCTCTGTTCCTGTCAAGCACAGGCGCAACCTCTGCCAGGAATTCATTTGTCTGCTCAACAGCTCTGCCTGTGAATTGTCTTACATCCATAAGATGCCCGATTTCTTCGTCTGTCAGGCCAAAGGCCGGATCTGCCATAATACGGGAAATCAGATCGTTTTCCCCGCCTTCCTGTTTTATCTTCTTCGCTGCCGCAACAGAATGCATGCGGATCCGCTCATGGAGCACCTGCCTGTCTCCTCCCTTTTTGACGCAATGCATCAGTATGTTTTCGGTAGCCATAAAAGGCAGTTCTTCATTCAGATGCCTGCGTATCATCTCCGGATATACGGTCAGGCCATCGATGATATTGATATACAGCGAAAGTATCCCATCAACGGCAAGGAATGCTTCAGGAATAGAAATCCTGCGGTTTGCCGAATCGTCCAGGGTCCTTTCAAACCACTGGGCTCCCGCAGTAAAAGCAGGATTGAGCGCATTCACCATCACATAGCGTGCGAGGGAGGCAATACGCTCACTTCTCATAGGATTACGCTTGTATGCCATGGCAGAGGAACCGATCTGCTTTTCCTCAAACGGCTCGTCAACCTCTTTCAGGTGTGACAGCAGCCGGATATCATTCGAAAACTTGGCGGCGCTTTGCGCTATACCTGACAGGACAGAAAGAATATAGTAATCTGCCTTTCTCGGGTAGGTCTGGCCGCTGACCGGATACACCTTATCAAACCCCATCTTTTCGGCAATTTTGATTTCCAGTGCCCTGACCTTTTCATGATCTCCGTCAAACAGCGAAAGAAAGCTCGCTCCTGTGCCGGTAGTCCCTTTACAGCCCAGAAGCTTGAGATTGCCGATTGCAAATTCAAGCTGCTCAAGGTCAATCAGCAGATCCTGCATCCACAAGGTAGCTCTTTTCCCCACCGTTGTTGGCTGAGCCGGCTGGAAATGCGTATAAGCCAGGCAAGGCAGTTCCTTGTATCTCCCGGCGAACTCATAGAGTTTATATATGGCATTTACAAGCAGCTTTTTTATAACGAGCAATGCCGATCGCATAAGGATAATATCGGTGTTGTCGCCAACGTAGCAGGAAGTGGCTCCGAGATGGATAATAGGCTTTGCCAGCGGGCACTGCTCACCAAAAGCATAAATATGCGCCATTACATCATGCCGTACTTCATATTCTTTTTCAGCGGCAACCTCATAGTTTATGTCATCCAGGTGCGCCTTCATCTCCTCTATCTGCTCCCCGGTTATGGGCAGGCCAAGCTCGCGTTCACTTTCTGCAAGAGCGACCCATAACCTGCGCCAGGTGGAGAATTTGTTGTCATCAGAGAAGATTTGCTGCATCTCCCTGCTGGCATAACGTTTACATAATGGATTTTCATACCTGTCGTGCATCTTTCAGCCTCCTGAGAACATCGCTGTAACCTTCAAGCACGTTGCCCAGATCGCGCCTGAAACGGTCTTTGTCCAGTTTTTCACCTGTTTTTATATCCCAAAAGCGGCATGAATCGGGCGAAATTTCGTCACAAAGAAGTATTTCCCCGCCGGCTCTTCCGAATTCCAGCTTGAAATCCACAAGCCGTATGCCGGTTTTCTCAAAAAGTTCACATAAAAGCTTGTTGATTTTCAGAGCCTGTTCCGTTATTTCGCTGATTTCTTCCCTTGTTGCTATACCAATGGCGGTAATCTGGCTCTCATTTATCATAGGGTCGCCCAGTTCATCACTTTTCAGGCAGTATTCCACTACCGTATTGCGGAGCGGTGTTCCTTCCGGCACACCATACTTTTGGGAAAAACTGCCTGCTGCAATGTTCCTGATAATTACTTCCAGCATGATAATCTCTGCTTTTCTGACCAAAACGGATGTGTCGTCCACCACCCTTATAAGGTGGGTCCTGACTCCATTTTTGGCAAGATACGAATAAATCAGGTTTGAGATCTCTGCATTGAGCCTGCCTTTGCCGGCCAGTTCCTCTTTCTTCAGTCCGTTAAAAGCCGTGGCTGTGTCTTTGAACCGTATCAGCAGGCTGTTTTCATCTTCGCCCCTGCAGATGATCTTTGATTTTCCTTCGTATAGAACATCATTCATGTTTTCATTCCCCCGCATACTTTATTCCTAGTATTTCAAGTTCTTTATCATTTAAGCCGACGCCCCGCAGCATCAGCCTGTTGCCCTTTAAGCTCTCAATGGAGTTGATGCCCATGCCGCCCATCATCTCTTTTATTTCGTGCTTCCATGCAGTCAGCAGATTTACAAGGCGTTTATAGCCAATTTCGGGATTAAGGCGCTTAACCAGTTCCGGCACCTGTGTGGCGATACCCCAGTTACATTTGCCCGTATGGCAGCTTCCGCACAGATGGCAGCCGAGTGCAAGCAGTGCGGCAGTGGCTATATAGACACAGTCCGCTCCCAGCGCAATGGCCTTGACGATATCCGCGCTTGAACGTATGCTGCCGCCGACAACGATAGAAACATTGTCACGGATGCCTTCTTCCCTGAGCCGTCTGTCTACGCTTGCCAGAGCCAGTTCGATGGGAATCCCGACATGGTCACGGATACGTGTGGGGGCTGCTCCCGTTCCCCCACGGAAGCCGTCTATGGCTATTATGTCCGCCCCGCTTCTGGCTATGCCGCTGGCTATGGCTGAAACATTATGCACAGCGGCAATTTTGACGATAACGGGTTTTTTATAGTTTGTTGCTTCCTTGAGCGAGTAAACCAGCTGGCGCAGATCTTCAATGGAGTATATGTCGTGATGAGGCGCCGGAGAAATAGCATCGGTTCCTTCAGGTATCATCCTGGTCCGTGATATATCTCCTACGATTTTTGTACCGGGCAGGTGCCCGCCGATACCCGGTTTTGCGCCCTGCCCCATTTTTATTTCAATGGCCGCGCCGCTGTTGAGATAATCCGGATGTACACCAAAACGCCCCGATGCCACCTGAACGATCGTATGTTTGCCGTAGCGGTAAAAATCTTCGTGAAGGCCGCCTTCGCCGGTGTTATACATTATCCCCAGTTCAGCCGCGGCCCTGGCAAGACTTTCATGGGCGTTGTAGCTGATAGAGCCGTAACTCATGGCACTGAACATCACCGGCATCGACAGCGCAAGATGAGGCGCCAGATTGTTTTTGATGCGGCCTGAAGGATCCCTTTCTATGCTTTTCGGTTTTCCGCCGAGGAACACCCTGGTTTCCATCGGCTCACGCAGCGGGTCTATGGACGGATTGGTGACCTGCGAAGCATTGAGCAATATTTTGTCAAAGTAAACCGGATAATTTTCCGGGTTGCCCATGCTGGACAGGAGCACTCCTCCGCTTCCGGCCTGCTTGTAGATCTCATCTATTGTCTTATTTGTCCAGTTTGCATTTTCCTTATAAGTGTTTCCTGATTTCACTATCTTCAACGCCCTGGTCGGACATATGGATACGCAGCGATGGCAGTTAACGCATTTTGAATCATCGCACACCATTTTATTTGCATCGGGCAGATATTCATGCACTTCATTGGCGCACTGACGCTCACAGGCTCTGCACGCGATGCACCTGTCATAATTTCTGGATACTTCATAACGCGGGTACAAAAAGTTGATTGCCATTAAGCCTCACCTCCATTTAAGCAAACGATCACCGGCTCTCCGCCCTTTGGATACCATACGCGGCTCAGATTCGGCTCAATAACCCGTATGGCTGCTTCTTCGCTGGCTATATAGACCATATCATCCTTTTCACCAACCACCATGCTTCGCAGCTTCAAACGGTCATTGAGCGCCACAAGCCCGCCTTCAAAGCCTACTATTATGGAAAACGGTCCGGTAATCAGCTGGGCTTCAAAAGCCATACGCAGATATTCACAAAGCTCTCGCTTTTCCTGAGGCATCCGTTCGATCGTCTGCCAGAAAGGAGCGGCGATTACCAGTGCTATTTCAGAAAAGGTCAGGCCTTTTTTCCTGTGCAGATAATCTATAATATAGGTGATAACTTCCGTATCGGTTTTCAGAGTGCATTTGTAGCCATACATTTCAATAGCCCTGCGGTTTGCATCGTAGGAAGAAATTTCTCCGTTATGCACTACAGAATAGTCCAGAAGAGCAAAGGGATGCGCGCCTCCCCACCAGCCGGGCGTATTTGTCGGATACCGGCCATGGGCAGTGAAACAGTATCCTTCATATTCCTCAAGACGATAAAACATGCCTACATCTTCAGGATATCCCACTGCCTTGAACACACCCATGTTTTTGCCGCTCGAGAAAATGTACGCACCATCGATGCATGTGTTGACCCTGAAGACGCACCTGGCTACAAATTCACGCTCGTCCAGCTGACTGTCGGCCAGCCTGGTGGGCAGCGGTGTGACGAAATAGCGCCAGATAAGGGGCTCGTCAGTGATTCCCTTGACTTTCCTCGTAGGTATCTTGGAAAGGTTGATAATATCAAAGTGCCGCTCCAGAAACTCTTCACAGCTTTTCTTTGACAATGTGCTGTCATAGAAAATATGAAGAGCGAAGAAATCCTTATACTCAGGGTAAATGCCATAGGCAGCGAAGCCTCCGCCCAGGCCGTTGCTGCGGTCATGCATGACAGAGATGGAACGGATCACCGCCTCGCCGCTCATGCGTTTTCCCGATTTATTGATAATTCCTGATATGGCACATCCGGATGGTATTCTTACCTGACCTTCTCTCATCTTATGACCCCCCTGTGTTATGGCTCCCGGACACTGACAGTACATGTCCTGAAGCCCTGATGTCCGTACACTGAAGCATTTGATTCTGAAAAATGATGCCTGACAACAGTCCGTATTGCATTTTTGGGTTGCTTCATTTTATATGCGGTTTCTCTTAACAATCATTTTCATTTCATAAAAAAAGCGCTCATCATACAACGCAGACAGTTAACCGACCGGATATAAACCTGCAGGTCCGGTTTTTACTGTTTGCATTATTTGATGAACGCCATTGTTCAACATATATAATAATACAGTAAAGACAATGTTATTGTCAATGGATTTTTGAATTTTTGCGTTTTAAAAGTTGCAAATTTTGTCCAATAAGCTGAGTTATCAATATTATTTATAGCAATTATGCAAGTTGCTTATACGTAATGTTGCAAATTTGCTAAAAAAACTATTGACAATTTAATCAGGAAAAGGTATGATAATCGCATAAACAGCAAAGGCGCTGTGGACTATATGTCCGCAGCGCTTTATTTTTTGCGTGACAGGACGTCCGTTTGAAGCAAAAATCCGGTTTCGGCATTTAAGCCGCCATAATTGGATTTTAAACAATTAAATTTTTGTGAGGAGTGGTGATTATGAAAGATGTTCCGGCTTTGTTCGGCAGTATGGTGTTCAACGACGCAGTAATGCAGGCCAGATTACCGAAAGATACTTATAAGGCATTGAAAAAAGCCATTGAACAGGGTACACATCTTGAACTTGATATAGCAAATGTTGTAGCCAATGCCATGAAGGATTGGGCAATCGAGAAAGGGGCCACCCACTTTACACATTGGTTCCAGCCCATGACCGGCATTACGGCTGAAAAGCACGACAGCTTTATCTCGCCGGTAAAAGGCGGCAGAGTTATTATGGAATTCTCAGGCAAGGAACTGGTACGCGGTGAGCCGGATGCATCAAGCTTCCCATCGGGAGGGCTGCGCGCCACATTTGAAGCGAGAGGATATACTGTCTGGGATATAACGTCCTATGCTTTTGTTAAAGACGGAACACTATATATACCAACTGCCTTCTGCTCATACGGCGGTGAGGCTCTGGACAAGAAAACACCGCTTCTGCGTTCAATGGAAGCTCTCGACAGGCAGGCCATGCGCATACTCCGTCTTTTCGGCAATACCTCTGCGAAGCGTGTCATCACGACCGTAGGCCCGGAGCAGGAATACTTCCTGATAGACAAGGAAAGCTTTCTGAAACGTCCCGACCTGGTTTACACGGGCAGGACACTGTTCGGCGCAAGGCCTCCCAAGGGGCAGGAAATGGAAGACCATTATTTCGGAAGCATAAAGCCACGGGTTTCCGCATTTATGCATGAACTTGAGGAAGAGTTATGGAAACTGGGTGTACTCGCAAAGACAAAGCATAATGAAGTGGCTCCGGCTCAGCACGAAATGGCTCCTATTTTCAGCACGACCAACATTGCAACTGATCATAACCAGCTGGCCATGGAGCTGATGAAAAGCATTGCCAACAAACACGGGTTGGCATGCCTGCTGCACGAGAAGCCTTTTGCCGGCGTCAACGGAAGCGGTAAACATGTTAACTGGTCCATATCGACCGACACAGGGATCAATCTCCTGGAACCCGGCGAAACGCCATACGAAAACGCACAGTTCCTTCTGTTCCTAACTGCTGTCATAAAGGCAGTCGATGAATACCAGGATCTGCTCAGAGTGTCTGTCGCCAGTGCCGGGAACGACCACAGGCTTGGTGCCAACGAAGCGCCTCCTGCCATTGTATCGATGTTCGTAGGCGAAGAGCTGGCAGAGATCCTGGAAGCAATTGAGACAGATACTGCATATCAGGAGAGGGAAAAACATCAGATGGAGATCGGCGTCACAGTACTTCCACATTTCCCGAAAGACACCACAGACCGCAACAGGACGTCTCCATTCGCATTCACCGGCAACAAGTTTGAATTCCGTATGCTTGGATCTGCTTTCTCCATTGCCGGTCCGAACATCGTGCTCAACACTGCAGTGGCAGAAGTTCTTCGCGAGTTTGCAGATGTCCTTGAAAATGCGGCTGATTTCCAGGCTGAACTCTCCGCATTGATCAGGAAGACAATCCGCGAGCATAAGCGGATCATCTTCAACGGCAACAACTACTCCGACGAATGGGTACAGGAAGCTGAAAAGCGCGGGCTGTCCAATCTCAGGACTACAGTTGATGCATTGCCGGCCTTTGTATCACAAAAGAGTATTGATGTTTTCACCCGACATAAGGTATTTACAGAAAAGGAAATCCATTCGAGGTATGAAATACTGCTTGAAAACTATTCAAAGACACTGAATATCGAAGCCCTTACAATGACTGATATAGTAAAGAAGGAAATCATCCCCGCCTGCATCAGCTACCAGAATGAGCTCTCGCAGCTGATTATCAGCAAGAAAACCATCGGCGGATGTGACTGTGCACTCGAGGAAAACCTCCTTGGCAAGATTTCCAGGTTGTCGAACTGCCTGCTTGAAAAGCTTGAAATCCTCGAAAATGCAATACTTGAAGCAAAGACAGTGTCTGATGCGCTCCCGCTGGCCAGGTTCTACCGCGAACATGTATTCAGCGCAATGTCTGAACTCAGGCTGATCGTAGATGAGCTCGAAACGCTTGTGGCAAAGAAGCATTGGCCGCTGCCCACTTACGCTGAAATGCTTTACAGCGTAAACTAACCCCCACCGGGACAGGGGATAGGTTCCCTGTCCCGGTCAACTCCCATCGGGAGGCGGGGACAGGTGCATTGTCCCTGCCGATTCCATTTGGAGTACAAGTACAGGCTGACAGGCTCATTTCCCGTATCTCATACGCCTGCACTAACTATACATTATCTTCACCGCATCCTGGATTATTTTTCTGACAGGCAGCGAATTCGGGCACCGTTTTTCGCACTGGCCGCAGGCGACACACCTGTCAAGCCGGTATCTTGGATTCCACTGGAGATACCCGAAATGCTCTTTTGCCTCTTTTAGTCCAAGGTACTTGTACAGATTATAATAGGAAAGCGACGCACCAACATCAATGAACTGACGGCATGGCTGACAATAACCGCAGCCTGTACAGCGCGGCTCATCATTCGGAATTATTTGCTTTACTTCTTCAACGATCTTATCTGTTGATACGGGATCAGCCTCGTACTCCTTTTTCATTTTTACTGCCCAGTCGACTTCGCTTTCAGAAGTCAGGCCCAGTAAAATACTCACATTGTCCAGTGAAAGCAGGTATTTGAAAGCAAGCGTCTTAAGTCTTTCATCGGCTGCCAGGAAACCGCCGCCCAGCGGATTCATAGCCAGTACTTTAATATTATTTCTCCTGCAGTAATCAACGACCTTTATCCTTGCTCTGTTCAGCACATTAAGCGGCATGGTCACCGTTTCAAAATGCCCTGTTTTAAGGAAACCAATGATTGTGTCAGCGTCGGCATGGGTCGTTATTCCTACATGCCTGATACGGCCTGCCTCCATTTCTTTCAGAACGCCGTCATACCATCCGTTTTCTTTAAAGGCTTCTGTAAATATCTCATTATTATGACAAATCCATAAATGATAAAAATCCACAGCAGCAACATTCATCCGGTCCAAAGACTGCCGGAAGACCTTGCTGAACTGCTCTGATGTCCTTACTCCAAAGCCTTTGCTTTGTTCAAATTCGTCAAGTTCAAGTCCCCCGTTGCTGGTAGTACTTTTGGTCGAAATCATTACCCTGCCGCGGTAATCCTTATAATTAACTGCCTTTCCCACCCAGACCTCGGAATTCTGCTCCTCGCTTTCGTACCTGTATAACGGAGCTGTATCAATATAGTTAAACCCGGCATCTATTGCCTTTCTGACAGTCCTGACTGCTGAATCACAGTCTATCAGCCGCATTGAACCAATAAGAATTTTATTTAGCTCCATAATTATTGCACCTTCTTTATAAATAAAAAAATATTAAAATTGTCTATAATCCGCAGAATTCATCAGCTGGGAAGGAACGCCCCGCATCCATTTGCCGCATAAAAACAAAACCGCTTTCCGCGGCTTTGTCTCTGATGATATTAAATTAAAAGGGACATGGTACCTGTCCCGGTCTGGTCGGAGTGACAGGATTCGAACCTGCGGCCACATGGTCCCAAACCACGTGCGCTACCAGCTGCGCTACACCCCGGCATCTTTTTGCAATGCACAGTATATTTTACTACATAATGATGAATAAATCAATGGGAAAACTGTTTCCAAAAAAGCTTCCTGGCGCCATTAATGAATTGGACTGCACAAAATTAATCAGGCAAGATACATGGTAAGTCCTAAAGCTCTTCAGGCACGTCATAGCTTTTTAACCAAATTGAAAGATAAATGTAACAGTATAATAACTTGCTGTCTATACCCCCCTGCCTTATAATAAATTACAGGGAGGCTAGCATTATTTCTATCGGTTGGGAAACTTAGCCAGAGTGATCTTTATATAAGCAGACATGACAGCCCGGCCTTATATAATTATAATAAAACGTTTCGTTTATCAAAATGCCACGATTCCCGAAAGTACAGTTACCGGCTGTTGTTATGCCGGGCATATAAAAAACAGGCGTTACTCATTAAAAAATTATGGCAAAGGAAACACAGGATAAAAAAGTGCAGAATTTTAAAAGGATACTTGGACAAACAAGAAAAGCAATTCAGGATTTCAACATGATACAGGAAGGCGACAGAATAGCCGTCGGTGTGTCCGGGGGAAAAGATTCGCTGACATTGCTGCTGTCGCTGAGAAAGCTGATGGACTTCTACCCTGCCAGGTTTGAACTGAAGGCAGTCACACTGTCCATGGGCATCGGCGAGGCGGATTATTCGCCTGTCCGGAAGCTATGTGATGAAATCGGCGTAGAATACATAGTTGAAGATACATATATAGGGAAGATCGTTTTTGAGGCACGTCAGGAGAAAAACCCCTGCTCACTTTGCGCAAATCTGAGACGCGGCGCGCTCAACAGCACTGCGTTGAGACTTGGCTGCAATAAAGTCGCTCTGGCACATAACCACGATGATGTCATAGAAACCCTGCTCCTGAGCACTTTTTATGAAGGCCGCATACATTCATTCTCCCCTGTCACCTATCTGGACAGAAAAGGCATCCATGTCATCAGGCCGCTGATATATGTAGAGGAGAAACAAATCAAGGCCTTTATAAAGGAAAACAGCCTGCAGGTCGTACCCAATCCCTGTAAGGCAAATGGCTTTACAAAACGCCAGTATATCAAGGACTTGCTCAGGGAGCTGTCACAAGACAACAAAGAGATTAAAAACAACATTTTCGGTGCCCTGAAACGTTCCGGTCTGGACGGCTGGCACGAATAACTGCGGCACTGATAATTACGGAGGGTCAGAATGTTCAATCACAGAGGAAAAATTAAACGGATGGCTGCTGTCATCGCTGCCGCTCTTGTATTTGCACCTTTTGCGGCATCTCATGCATATGCAGCCGATCCTACAAAGGTCAATTTAATCTATGAAAACACTACAACGCAGAATATCACCCGGGGTGTCACTCTTGAGAATGTCGTCAGGTTCACAAGAAACGGATGGTACAACATCCATATACTCAGGGTGGACTTGTCTGATGAGTATTTAAGCATAGACACTCTGACAAATACCGAGTCATTCTCGAAACGTGCTACGACCACCAAAATGGCAAATCAGAGGAATGCCGTCGCTGCTGTCAACGGAAGCTTTTTTACACCTGCCGGTACCGGCATCGGTTATCCTGTAGGAGTTATAGTGGAATCTTCCGAACTGCAGTGTGCATCGGACAACATAAACAAATACAGTAATTCCATGGCTTCATTATCAATTTCCAAAGACAATATTCCTTCGGTGGATTTCTGGAAGGCAAGCCTCACACTTACCTCCGACAAAGGTGCATCACTTCCGTTCCAGCACTACAACAAGGCTATGAAAAGCGGATCCGCCGAAATATATGTGTACGACAAAAAATGGGGCGGGAAGGCATACGGCGCCACAGAGTCCGCTCCTGATTTACTCCAGATGGTCGTTAAAGGTGGTGTCGTAACTCAGCTTGTCTCAGGCCATCCTGCCGTAGACATCCCCAAAAACGGCTTTGTGGCTGTGGCAGCCGGCGACGGTGCTAAGAAAATAAGCAGTACATTCGCAGTTGGTGACCATGTGGAAATGAATATAGTAACGACCCCCAACTGGGAAGATGTCAAAATGTCGGTTTCCGCCAGCGCAATACTGGTTGATAACGGAGTTATTCCATCCAAGTTCTCTTTCGCCGCATCCGATATCGTTGCGAAGAGCCCAAAAACAGCCCTCGGATTTTCGAAGGACGGCAAAACCGTTTTCTTCGTAACTGTGGACGGCAGGCAGACAGCCAGCATAGGCATGACACTGAAAGAAATGGCTCTGTTCATGCAGAGCATCGGGGCATATAATGCAGTCAATATGGACGGAGGCGGCTCCACAACAATGGTTGCAAGGCCATTGGGCGAAAGTGAAGTTAAAGTAATAAACAATCCGTCAGACGGAGTCACACGATCAGTCATCAACGCCGTCGGCGTCTTTTCATCTGCACCGGTATCGCCTCTTGCCGAATTGATAATAGAAACTGATGACCGCTATATGTTTACCAACACCACCAGGGCATTTAAAGTAAAAGGCTTTGACAAGTTCGGCAACCCTGTCGAAGTCGATCCCGCGGGTATCAAATGGAGCGTGTCAGGCGTAAAAGGTACATTCAGCGGAAATGTATTCAGGCCGAGTACTAACGGAGAAGGGGTCGTAAAAGCAAGTGTGGGCAAAATATCCGCCACACATAAGATAAGTGTGCTGTCAAAACCTGTAGCCCTGACACTGAGCCTGGACAATGTCAAGATACCGGTAGGAAAAACAAAGGCCTTCACGGTCAAAGGCATCAACCCCAAGGGGTATACCGCATCAATAAATCCGGCAGACCTGACCTGGAAAGTAAGCAGCAACATCGGTTCGGTCGAAAACGGTGTATTCACTGCAAAGAAAAAGGGCGCAGGCTATATTGATGTCTCTTTTGGAGATATCCATGCATATTGCGCGGTTTCTGTAGCGGCCGAGGAGTCCAGGAAAATAGACAAATTTGAAGAGGCAAACGGCTCCTTTGCGTCCTATCCTAAAACTGTAGCCGGCTCTTACAGCATATCAGGCGAACAGAAGGTATCGGGCAAGTCGTCAGGAAAGCTGGAATATGATTTTACCACCAATACTGATGTAACCCGGGCCGCATATTACGTGCTCCCCGAAAAAGGCTACACGGTGGATAAAGATACCTTCAAAATAGGTATTCATGTATATAATGATCATGAAAATTCCGGATGGCTCCGTGCGGAACTCATAGATGCGGACGGCAAAAATCAGATCGTGGATCTGGCCAGGACGCTGGACTGGACCGGATGGAAATACGTTGAGACATCAGTTGAAAACATCAAAAAGCCTGCAAGGATTTCAAGGATATATGTCGCACAGGTCAATCCGGATATGGATGCCGGCTGCCTTTATTTTGACGATCTGACACTGACATACAACGGCTATCCTTCACTTGATAACCTCAAAGTGCCTGAAAATACGCAATTCGTTGATGAGGCAAACAAAGCTGTGAGCTTTTCAAAGGCAACATCAGATTCCTTCCGTTTCGGAGTAATGGGACAGTCGAAAGCGCCCGAAACTGATATTGAAAAAAAGCTGGTAAAGGTGTTTGCCGATAAAATCACAAAGTACCTTGAAATCGGCGCTGTTGTAGGCAGCGGCTCACATGAGTCAATTACCGGCCTCGTCAAGAAGAAGACCGTTGTCGCTACGCATACTGTAGACCTCAAGAGCACAAAAGCTGCAGATTACGCGTACTCCGTCACAGATTTCAAAAACAGCAGGTTCATCAAGCTTGATACAAGGAAAAAGAGCCTGCGGCTCAGTGATGCTGAACAGTGGGACAAATTCCTCAATGACCTGCAATCCTTCAAGGGCAGAAATGTATTCATCTTCATGGAGAATTCTCCTGAAACCTTTACAGACAAGCTGGAAATGGAGTTATTCAAAAAAACACTGCAGGACTACAGGTATGACACATTGAAAAACGTGTGCGTATTCTACAGCGGCAGCGAAAATAAATGCACCCTGGAAAACGGCGTCAGGTATTTCGAAACCGCCGGCTATAACGTATCCGGCCTGAAAGCGAAAGATACCAGCAAAGCACAATTTGTACTTGTTACTGTGAAAGGCTCAACGGTAACGTATGTGTATAAACCAATCGAATCCTCCTGATGCTGTGTATCCCATAAAAACATATCCGTACTGAAATACAGTGTTTCATGCTAATTAAGGCGCAAGGAGGGCAATACTTATATCAGTCACAGGAGTATGACCTTCTTGCGTCCTGTTGTGCATATCAACTTTTTATTTTATATATTCAATATAAAGGAGGCCTTTTAGTATGCCGTCAGAAATTTTATTTTCATCCGTTGAATATGACAAATATGATTCCGATGCAACATTGCCTGCCAAATTCGGACGCCTCATCGACCAGATGGGTATGCAGGACGTGGTAAAAGACAAATGGACCGCTGTCAAGATGCATTTGGGAAGAAATATCGGTTACTCCACGATACCTCCGCTTTTTGTGAAAATATTGGTTGATAAGCTGTTAAGTTACGGTGCGAAAGTTTACATAACAGATCAAATCGTCTCGGAAGCAAAAGCCCGGGGCTACAGCGAAGAATACCTGGGAGTACCGATAGTTGCTGCAGCAGGCGTTACCGGAAAATACTATTACGAAAAATATGTAGATTTCAAGACCTTTAAAAATGTAGATGTCGCCGGCAACATACATGATGCTGAAGTCCTGATAAACCTTTCACATGTAAAAGGCCACGGAGCATGCGGATACGGAGGAGCCTGCAAGAATATTGCAATGGGCTGCGTCACTGACAGGACACGCCGTCAGATACACGGCCTTGAGGGAGGCATCGAGTGGAATGAGGATCTGTGCATCCACTGTGAACTCTGTGTGAACAGCTGTAACCATTACGCCAATCGATTTGATGATGACGGCAAATATAAGGTCAATTATCATAACTGTACTCTGTGTCAGCATTGTGTGAAGGTTTGCCCGGTGTCAGCAATGAAAATGCTGGACAACCAGTATGCTGACTTCCAGAAAGGAATGGCTCTGTGCACCGCAGAAGTGCTCAAAACATTTGAGCCCGGGAATGTGTTTTACATAAACTTTCTAATCAACATAACAGCACTGTGCGACTGCTGGGGCCTGACAACTCCCTCACTCGTTCCTGATATAGGTGTCATGGCATCAAGGGATATCGTCGCAATTGAAAAAGCCTGCCTGGACGCAATCAAAACTGAAAACCTTATCCCGGCGGGAGTTCCCAAAGGACACAAAATGGGCAACAAAGGGCATCTTTTCGAGAGGCTGCATGGAAAAGACCCCTTTATCCAGTTAAGGGAACTTGAGAAATTAGGACTGGGTACAATGGATTACAGCATCAGGGAGATCAGATAGTTTAATCACCTGTAGCCGCATACAAATGGCTGTTTCTCGTGACTATATCCTCTAACTTCTCAATATCAGACTGCTGCAGATGATCCTGTATATATTTTGTTATATACAGGATCTCATCTGAAGTAATACCGTCCCGCGAAATTTCGTAGATTTTCTTAATGCCGTCAGTCCCTATTTTTGCTGCTATTTCTGCTATAGCGATTTTGTCGTTGAGGCTAAGCTTATTGAAAATTTCAAAAGCGCCTGCCATTTCAATGATACTCCCGTCAGGATTGTTCCGGGCTTTCGCGCTGTCCGCTCCGGCATGCCCGGCTTCGGAAGAACTGTCCCATTTTGGAGAACTGTCACCTTTTAAAGAGTCTTCAACGGATAAACGGTTGTCTGCCGAAGAACTGTCCCCCGCGGATGAACGGTCCACTGTCGGGATATCTTCCGCCGCGGATGAACGGCTTCCTTCTGAAGAACTGTCCCCCCGGGACGAACTATCCCCTTCATGAGTATTGTCATCTCCGGATGGAATATCGGTACCCCCATTTCCAGGGAAAACGGCAGCAAGTAAAGAACTGTCCCAGGTTGAAGAACTGTCCCCTGCAGAAATGCCCAGAGCACCGGCCGCAAATTTTGCCATATCAGGCCAGCTTATACCATAGCCGAAGTGCAGTATCGCGGCATTCGCCGCAACTGTCAGAATGGCAAATATGAAAAACGTTGTGATGAAATACCTGATTTTTCTCATAAATAATACCTGCAATTCTTTTTACAGGTATTATTTACAAATTGTATACTAAGTTATTCATATAGTTTCGACATTTAACCTGCAGGTAAAAATAACCAGACTTACTTCATGACAAACCGCTGAACGATACCATAACTACGTACTGCGGCTGTCATAAATCAGATCGACTTGACCCGTTCTTTAAGATATGATGAAAACTCATCCCTAAGCTCATCGCGTTTCAGTGCAAATTCCACAGTTGCTTCCAGGAAACCCATCTTGTTTCCCACGTCATAACGTTTGCCTACAAAATCATAAGCGTATACCGAACTGGCAGAAAGCAGTGCCCGCAGTGCATCCGTCAGCTGGATCTCCCCGCCTTTACCCGGTACAGCGTTTTCAAGATATGTAAATATTTCAGGAGTTATGATATATCGTCCGAGTATGGCCACATTGGATGGAGCCGCATTACGGTCAGGTTTTTCCACCATGTCCTCTACCCTGTATATTCTTTCCCCTATTTCCGTGCACTTGATAATACCGTATTTTGAGACATCTTTATACGGCACGTGCTGGACTCCGAGAATAGTAGTATTGTACTGTTCAAAAACATCCATCATCTGCCTGAGGCAAGGTACCTCCGAATCCACGATATCATCACCGAGCAGCACAGCAAACGGCTCATTGTCAATGAATGAACGGGCGCAATATATAGCATGTCCAAGCCCTTTGGGCTCCTTTTGCCTGATATAGTTTACATTTGCAAGATTTGATATGCCCTGCACAAGACTGAGAAGCTCTTCTTCCCCTTTACGCCTGAGCATATCCTCAAGTTCATAGGACTTGTCGAAATGATCTTCTATAGCCCTTTTGCCGCGTCCTGTAACAATGAGTATATCTTCGATACCGGACGCTACAGCCTCTTCTATAATATATTGGATAGTCGGCTTATCAACTATTGGAAGCATCTCTTTCGGCTGTGCCTTAGTTGCAGGCAGAAATCTTGTACCCATCCCTGCTGCAGGTATAACGGCCTTGCGAATTTTCAACATCATCTCTCCCTTACTGGTAATAACCGGTAAATATTGCCTTCCTCTGTTCCGCTGCAGGGTCGATACCACATACCCTGCTCATGTGTATTTACTGAAGAAGTATCCATTAACCTTATAACACGAAGCCTTCCTCACAATGTCCTGAAAAGCAGCCAGCCGCAGCTGTCTGATTCTGTATTTTGAGTATAATATATCATAACTGCAGATATTATTTCAACAATACCTGTTTGTCCGAAAAGGAGCCCTGGTCAGAAATAACTAAGTTTATTCTGAATTATTGGAAAACTTTATTTGAAAGATGCGTTATAATATTCTTGGAGTTCACTGATTAAAGGAGGAATGTATGCAGCACTTTGAATTCAAGGCATATGCCATACTGAACGAAATCGACCTGAACAAAATCGCAGTAAGCTGCGGTATTCCCAAAAAATATACATGGGAAGAGCCGCTTATACTGAATAATAAACATCTGCAGGAAATAACCGGCAGGGAATTTGATGATGACAAGCAGGTCTTTATCTTCTCATACGGATGCATCGTGCTGGTAAATGTGCCGGAAAGCGAGATGCCCGTGCTTCTTTCGTTTATAAAAAAGTTCGAACCTGAACTGGACCTGGCAAACTGGCACAGCTATACGGATGAGTATGAAATACGGATAGAACCTGACAAACATCTGGAGATCACCGATGCATACGCCATAGTACCGCGGCATGAAATTTTTTACACGGAGCTGGCAGCCATCGTCATAGCAAAATCTGTTGCAATGGAAAAAACAGAATACGAACTTGGCCAAATATTCGACAAACTGGAAACGATAATCGACCGGCTGGAGCAGGGAAAACTGCACCTGAGCAACAGGGAACTTGCCCGGACAACAGCCCGCGTGACAAGGCATCAATACAACACGGTCAGTTATATCATGATCCTCGACAAACCGGATATTACCTGGAGCAACAGCGATGCATCCCTGTTTTACGAAAAAATGTCCGATTTCTTTGAGCTGAACGACAGGTATACGATTTTAACAAAAAAAGCAGACATAATGAACAATATAATCGGCGGCTTCTCATCTATCAGCCATTCTATCCGCGGGCTTTTTGTAGAATGGGTAATAGTGCTGCTTATCGTCGTGGAAGTAATACTGATGGTTCTTGACCTGGTGCTTTGATCACAGTGATGCCGGAACCCCCGCCGTGGCACCTGGAACCCGCCGCCGGGCTATAATCAGCAGGCTGCCGGATCGGCCGCAGGGACGGTCATAACATTCCGGCGTGATTGAAAGCCGGACAGCTGACACAATACATAAACCGGAGTGAGCATATGGAAGGTAAAAACTTTATCAGCTTCAAAGCATTTTCATATATCGACCTGAAGAAGGCCGCTTCCTTTTTCGGTCTTCCGCTTACTGAAAGGAACAGGGATAAGTGTATTATACTTGATGAAGTCCCACTGACTGAAATATACAAGTATAATATGAAAGATAAGAAAGTGTACCTGTTCAGCTTCGGCTGCGTGGTTTTCGAAGATATGGAAATGGATGAAACAGACTCTTTTTTCAGCACTATGCAGTCAGTCATCGGAGAGCCTGATTATAAAATGATGGCAAAGTACAGGGAAAGCCATACTTTGCCTCTGAATGAAACTGGTGCGGCATATTTATGGGAAGGATGTGAAGAAACTTACCCAATTACTGCTGAACTGTCGTACACCATTGCCTCCATTTTGGCAAAATCCACTGCACTGTCAAAGCAGGAGGCCGACATAGACATACTGCTCGACGAGGCGGACAGCTATGTAGCCAGGTTCCAGAGAGGAGTCCTGAACACAGGAACACGCAAATTTGCCGCTGCAATGGCCCATATAATAAGATTTGAAAGGGAAAGTGCTGCAGGAATCATGATATTTGACAGGCCTGCCCTGGTTGGCAGAAACCTGCTTCTCAGGGATATCTATGACAGGTTGTCAGTGTATTATGAAATTGAAGACAGGTATGAAATCCTGGAGAAAAAAGCCGATGAGCTCAGAAATATAGTAAGATCTTACTCCATGTTAAGATACAGGCGCCAGGAAAACAGGCTGCTCGTTTTTGAGACATTCCTGCTGCTGCTGTTTCCCTTATTCCGGATACTGGAAGCAGTTGTCGGGCAGAATGGAATCGAGACTTTTTTCCAGTTAATTTTCTCAAATTTGTTACAAAAATTTAATATATTTTTTTAGCAAAACATGGTACAATATAATTGCCACAGCCAATAATACTAATTTTCATTTTTGTTCCTCCTTTTAATATAGAGTTTGGCTGATTTTATCTGATCTGATTAGATAAAGCACTTATATTATTCGGAATTATTCATAAATAATATTATTCAAGTGCTTTATTTTTTTGTCGGTAACCTGCGGACATGTCAGGCAGGCTGATGAGAAAAGCAGTCACTGATTGTCGTCATCCCCGGTCACACGACGCTCCGGCATTTCAGCCCTGTATCGAAACGCATATTCGCTTTGCAGTACCCGGCTATTATATAAACTGGTATAAAATACACCGTCTCCTTATTGTCAAATGTGTTGATAAGATGCGGCAGATTGAGTATAATAATTTAGTAACATTACAGCATTAACTTGCATAAACTTTGGCTGTGCTAGACGGGGAGGTAGCGGTGCCCTGTACCTGCAATCCGCTGCAGCAGGGTCGAATCCCT